>Ga0137308_100221_pt1 | contig 105526 bp, 72 predicted proteins | sample Inofrocosms_June_FD_97181 | JGI IMG/M metagenome (GOLD analysis project Ga0137308, IMG submission 97181) | Mouse cecal microbial communities from Vienna, Austria - N-Acetylneuraminic and N-Acetylglucosamine D2O microcosms_June | ecosystem: Host-associated > Mammals > Digestive system > Large... | reverse complement strand
CAGACTGGGCAAAAAGGAGTATAATGGAGAAAAGAAAGACGAAGGTTACGATCTTCTGCGTTTTCTGAACACAATCATGTATCCGCATGGAGATGATTTTATGGAGATCGTATCAGATTATATTGACTTTTCACAGAACAGCGAACTGAGTGAGGAGGTGAAGAAAGTGATGGGTATCGGACAGATCATGCTGGAAACGGGAATTGAACAGGGAATTGAGCAAGGAATCGAACAAGGAATCGAAGTATTCATTTTAGATAACGAGGAGGAAGGAATACCAAGAGAACGCGTAGTTGAAAAACTGCAAAGGAGATTCAGGCTTACGGAGGACAGGGCAGTGCATTATTATGACAGGTTTGCTTCCACAGGCAAGCTTACTTTGTGAAATTGAATCAAAAAAAGAAGAGAAATGAATCACCCAGTTTTTAACAAGACATCAGCTTAACGGGTTCAAGGACACAGATGCTGTAATGAAAAATCTTTTACAGGATGCCGAAAGAATAAAGGATTAAATTGGGAGGGTAAAGATATTAATGGATTTAAAATTTCAGTAGGACCGGGTTATGGTATCGATGTTCATCTGGCAAAGCCTTATACACAAGAATTAGGTAGATGGAATATATTTAATTTCATTTTGAATGCTTTAGGAAGGAGTGAATATGCCAATAGAACTGTATATAATGGCAGCTGTCTGTCTGCTGATTGATCTGGTATGCAGATTTATGTTGAAGAGAAATTTATATCAGTTATATATGAAAAAAGAAAATGGAAGGGTTCAGCTGGCAGAAATAAAAAAATGGAGAGCAATCTATTATACACGTCCTGTACGATATGAGGTAATAATTGAATATATGACAGGTAGTGGAAAAAAGACCGTGACAATTGCAACAAGCAGTTCCTTCCTCAAAAAATATAAGGATGAGAAAAGTATACAGATCGTAACAGTATCTGGTACAAATTTTGTTTTTCTTGCAGAGGAGAAATGGACAGTACAGAATATAGAATTATGGGTAGTGATATTCGTTCTCTCTATCTTTATAGCAATATTCTTGCTGATGGGATTTTTACAGGCATGGTCAATGGGAATGCTGCAGGGTGTCATATTTTTATCTTTTTTGTCCATTTATCTGAAACTGCGGCATATAGTACGTCCGCGGATGCGCTGTAAACACAAAGCGAGAATGAAGTATGTTACAGACCTTTCATGTGAAGAGGTAATGGAAAAGCTCAGGCAGGAAGCGCATAATGATTTTCAATTTGCAAAGGAGAATGAGGATGAAAAAGACAATATGTATATATTTTCTATTGATTGGAAAGCTCCATTTTATCAGAAATATTTGTGTGCAGGAGCCAGGTACCGTGTAATGGTGACGCCGTCACAGACAGGCAGTACAGTTTGGTTTTATTTATCTGAGTGCAGTGATGATTATGCACTGGATCACTTTGCAGAAAAACTGAGAGGATTTATGATAAAGTGCAGGTGTCGATCATGGGTGATGAGAACGCACATCAGACCATCAATATCTGGTATCCTTATGCCATGGTGTATTCTACACCGGATGGTACAGGCTGGTACTGTATGCCAGAACCAGGTGACATGGTGCGTCTGACGATACCGCAGCATCAGGAAAGAGATGCATTTGTGGTAAGGAACTGTAGAAAATAACTGACGCATCTTGACTTGGATATTTCTCCGAGGATGCATGCCCAAAAGCCTCGCCGTAGCCCGCTACGCCTACATTTTTTGTCATGCATCCTCGAAGAAATATCCTACGCAATCTGCATCACTTATTTTCCTACAATTCCTAAGTTCCGTGCATGTGGAAACAGACAACCCAGATCGAAAAGATCCTTTACACAAAGTATTTAAGAGCAGGTATCAGAAGGAAGTGCGTTTTACGCCTGATTCCATCGTGATCACCAACAACAAGGGAACAAGAATCGAGCTGACAGATGCGGAGGGAATCCACATCGTAAGTGCGCATTCTATTATGCTGGAAACAGCAGAGGATCTGACGATTGCCAGTGATGCCGTATCGCTGATCGTCGCGGGAGATTCCTTTGTAAATTTCAGGCAGATAGGGACAAGCTTACAGCTTGATAATGGAATCTCATTTATCGGCGGGAATCTGAAGATACAGTAATAAAACGAATAATCACGACAGGGGGGATATGCAATGGCATACAGAAAGCAATGATGGCAGATGCCAGGAAATGGGGCGAAGCAGTATTTTCCGGCGGTATCAGGAGGCTGGAAGCCGAATACCAGAAAACAGCCAGAAGGGATGCAGTCCTGCGGGCAGGCGGGATACGGCTGGCATTATTCGGCAGGGAATTTTACCTGGATGAGAACCAGCTGGAAAAGACTTGGCAGCCGCCCTGTTTTTTCCAGCAGTATGAGCAGGATATATCAGCAGTAATGGACAGACTCAGGAAGGAGTATCCCCGAATATATCCATATGAGGAAGATGCTGTCCGTTTCTGGTATGCCGAATATTATTATGCGGCGCTGGAAACCCTGTGCAGGGATATGATGGGGGAGATAAGGGAGAGCAGGGAATACCGCATGCTCAATAAAACAGAGGATTTTTGACATTTATGGAGAAAGGAAAGAAGAGAATTGTGGTTTACTGCGTTATATTTTAATACCTGCATCAGTAAGCATTTTTTTTAGTTTTGCTATTTCAGCATCCTTATCAGCGAGCCTGGCATCCTTATCAGCGAGTTTGGCATCCTTATCAGCGAGCCTGGCATCCTTATCAGCGAGCTTGGCATCCTTATCAGCCAGACGTATTTTAAATTCCATAATTTCAGGTGCCAGCATCTCCTTTAATTCTTCACACATTTGATCACCCTCCTGTATCATTCTCTTAAATAGTTCTATATTTGCTTCTGACGTGACATTTACAACGGAATCCGCATTTCGTCTGTCTTCGTCATCCTCAAGTTCTGAGCAGCTGTTAAGAAGTCTCTGTGTCCGTATCCTGTCTATGGTCCGTGTCAGGGATGTAACCCATACATGGGTCTTTGGATCAAGCTCCCCTGTTGCAAGAATCTGTATGGGGAATAACAGGCCGCTGATCCGATAGATGCCATCGGCTTTTTTGATAACCTCATATTTTTCCGCCAGCTGTTCTAACAGTATCACAGGTTTCTGTTCCCTGACAAGTGAAACTGTGATATCCATGTCGAGGATTTCACTGACATTTCCTGCCTCGGATTTATACAGACATGCATAGGACAGTGCTTTGTAAAATGTACCAATGTTCATGTCATCTCCCGGTGATTTATATTCAAAGATATTATGCCCGAGGAAGAAATCACCAATGTCATTTTTGATCGTGACGCTGGGGTTTTTCCTGATGACAAGGAAATCAATCTTTAACGGCATTTTGCCCAGATTGTGTTCACGTTCATATCTTAAGTATTTTTTATATTCCCGCAGTTCCAGCTCCATGGCAGAACAGAATGCTGGATGCCACTGTATTTTATCTTCAATCTCCAATATAATAATCGTGTTATTGTTCACTCTGCTTTGCAAATAGATTTTATCCGCTGCTGGCACTTTTTCATATGGCTTAGAAAGTCATACATGGACAGTAACATTTTCCCTTCATTTATTGTTTCAGTATATCATACCAGACAGTAGTGTGCAATAAGATTGTGTGATATCAGAAAAGCCTGAAAAATTCCTGATACTGTTCACACAGGACTTAGCATTTACTACTAAGGAACTGTTCAGAAATTACTCATGATAATTACTTGTCTAAATGTCCATCTGCGTCATCAGAAAATCTTGACATAGCCCGCTATGCCTGCGATTTTCTTCTTTGCAGCTGAACATTTATACGGCGTACTTGTCACAAGTAATTTCTGAACAGTTCCTAAGCAGTATGCAGCTTACAGCCAGAATGGAAGGACTGGACGCAGAGTGCAAGTTACTGCTCAGCAACCGGGAAATACTGGCTGTGATTCTAAAGGAAACGATTGACGAATACAAGGAATACAGCAGAGAAGAGATTATAGGCTTCATCGAGCCGGATTCCATTCGGACAGGGAGGTATCACCGGGGCGGACAAACTCACAGATACAGGGAGATACGCAGGAATTTGCGGCCCTGAATGAGAAAGTGTCCCGGTTCGATATCCGTCTGAGGGCAAAAAATCCAAGACTGTCAAAGGAAAACATCGTCATTAAACTCCACATAGACATTGAAGAAATAACAGGTTAGGAACTGTAGAAAAATAACTGACGGGGGGGTGTCAGTTTAAGTGTGTAAGTTGTTTTCAAAATACTACCTCTTAACATGGCAGGGCTGCTGGTGGGATGTATCACCAACATCATCCTTGACCCGATCTTTATTTTTGTTTTCCACTGGGGCGTAAAGGGAGCAGCATGGGCGACGATCGCGGGACAGATCCTGAATGCTTTCCTGTACCTTGCCTACATCTGGAAATTTAAGAGCATCCGGCTGGATAAGGAGTGTTTCCGTATCTCCGGCAAAGTTATGGCAAAGGTCAGCAGCCTTGGCATATCCAGTTTCATCACACAGATTGCCATTGTGCTGGTGATGGCAGTTACAAACAACATACTGGTATCCTATGGTGCGGAGTCCAAATACGGTGCAGAAATCCCGCTGACGACTATCGGCATTACCATGAAGGTAAACCAGGTTGTCTCGGCAGTCCTGCTTGGACTGGCAACAGGGGCGCAGCCCATCTTCGGTTACAATTACGGAAGCGGGCAGAAGGACAGGGCAAAGCAGGCATACCGCATCATACTGACCGCATCAACAATCATGTTGATTCTGGCGTTTTTTGTGTTCCAGTTTGCGCCCATGAGCATTGTCAGGCTCTTTGGCTCGGAGTCAGAGCTGTACAACGAGTTTGCGGTGAAATGCTTCCGTATCTTCCTTCTGGCGTGTCCGATTAACGGGCTGCAGATGGCAACAGGTGTCTTCTTCCAGTCCATTGGCAGACCTACACAGGCAACGATCCTTTCGTTGTCCAGACAGGTCGTGTACCTGCTCCCGATGGCATTAGGGGTAGAAGGTGCGCTGTGGGCAGGTCCGCTGGCAGATGTGTTGGCATTTATTACAGCTTTGATTATGTTGAAATTATATTGGAAAAAATTTAGGAGGATTTAATCTATGCAGGGAAGAGTCATTACAATCAGCAGGCAATGTGGAAGCGGTGGACACAGTATCGGGAGCGAGCTGGCAAAAAGACTGGATGTTCCGTTTTATGATAAAGAGATCATAGAAATGACGGCTAAGGAAAGCGGTTTTCACCCACAGTTTGTGGAGGAAAAGGGGGAGCATATGGATAGCAGTATGCTCTCCAACCTGTCAAGGCATCTGTCCTATGCGGGACGGGGAAGCTATGAGGACTACCAGCCATTACAGGACCAGCTTTATTTTGCGCAGGCAAGGATTATAAAGGAGCTGGCAGAAAAAGGACCATGCGTGATTGTTGGAAGATGTGCAGACTATATTCTGCGGGACAGAAAGGATGTTTTGCATGTCTTTATCCATGCGGATATGAAATTTAAAAAGAAACACTGTATGGAGAGAGGGCAGTTTACAGAGGGAAATACAGAAGATTTGATTACCCGGAGGGACAAACTGCGTGCGGATCATTACCGATACTATACCGACCGGAAATGGGGGAATTCATTCAATTACCACTTATGTCTGGACAGCAGCGTGTTTGGTATTGAAAAGTGTGTTTCCATGATTCAGGATGCTTTGATAAGTATGCATCAGGATTCGTAAGGCAGGAAATGTGTTTTAAGAATGATTGAAAACAGGAGGCATTTATGTTTAAGACACTTTTGAAACAGGTTGGGGATTATAAAAGGGATACCATCCTTACGCCGGTACTGGTCATTCTGGAAGTTATCATGGAGGTCATAATCCCGATGATGATGGCGGCGGTCATAGATTACGGGCTGAGAGGGCAGAACCTGAAAACGGTGTGCCTGATCGGTATTGGAATGATCGTGATGGCAGGACTGGCATTATTTTTCGGCGTGGAATCCGGGAAGACGGCATCCAGCGCCAGCTCCGGTTTTGCCATGAATCTGAGGCAGGCAATGTATGAGCGGATTCAGACTTTTTCCTTCTCCAACATAGATAAGTTTTCCACGGCAGGGCTTGTGACCAGAATGACCACGGACGTGATGAACGTGCAGCAGGCGTTCCAGATGTCCATCCGCATCTGTGTGAGGGCGCCGATCATGCTGGTCAGCGCAATGGTGATGACATTTGTAATTCATCCCCGCTTTGCCCTGATTTTTCTGGCAGTCATTCTTTGTCTGGCTGTGGTGCTTGCCCTGATTTCATCAAAGGCCAACCCGACTTTAAGGAAGGTGTTCCATGAATATGATGAGCTGAATGCGAAGGTGCAGGAGAATGTGAACGGGATGCGGGTAGTGAAATCCTTTGTGCGGGAGGATTATGAGACCCGGCGGTTTCAAACGGAAAGTGAAAAAATCCGCAGCCTGTTCGTCAGCGCGGAAAAGCTTCTTGCCCTTAATTCACCGGTCATGCAGTTTTCTATGTACTCCTGTATTCTGCTGATTTCGTGGATGGGCGCCAAAATGATCATTGCGGGGAGCCTGACGGAAGGGCAGCTTATGAGCATGTTTACATACGTCATCAATATCCTGATCAGTCTGATGATGGTGTCCATGACCTTTGTGATGCTTATTATGTCAAGGGCATCGGGTGAGAGGATTTCGGAGGTTCTGACGGAAGAGCCGGATTTATATAATGTTCCCCATGCGATAAAAGAGGTTGCTGACGGTTCCATTGATTTTGAACAGGTAGGTTTTGCATATCCGTCCAACCCCGGAAAAGAAGTGATCAGCGATCTGGATATCCATATTAAGCCAGGGGAGACCATAGGTGTCCTCGGCGGCGTCCCGGTGAAGGATTATGACATGGCCAGCCTGCGGGACAACGTGGCGATGGTTCTTCAGAAAAATGTATTGTTTTCCGGAACAATTAAGGAAAATCTGCGGTGGGGAAAAGAAGACGCCACGGATGAGGAAATCATAAATGCGTGCCGTCTTGCACAGACGGACGAATTTATCCGGGATTTTCCGGCAGGATATGACACCTATATTGAACGGGGCGGGGCAAACGTATCCGGCGGGCAGAAGCAGAGGCTCTGCATTGCAAGGGCGCTTTTGAAAAAGCCGAAGATATTGATCCTGGACGATTCCACCAGCGCTGTGGACACCAAAACGGATGCGCTGATCCGCAAGGCATTTCGGGAGCAGATACCAGATACCACAAAGATTATCATAGCCCAGCGGATTTCCTCCATCCAGGACGCCGACAGGATTCTGGTATTTGACAATGGCAGGATGGAAGCTGTGGGAACCCACGGGGAACTGCTCGAAAGCAGCCCGATCTACAGGGAAATTTATGAGTCACAGACAAAGGAGGGCGGCAGTGATGAGGGCAGGGAATAAGAAAAATATGGGCGCAGTCTTAAAGCGCCTGATGGCATATATCCTGAAAAAATATAAATGGCAGTGCCTGCTTGTGGCATTGTGTATTCTGGTCAGTACCGCTGCGAATATCGGCGGCACCCTGTTTATGAGGAACCTGATTGATGACTACATTCTGCCTTTTGTGAACCGGACACAGCCTGACCTGACGCCGCTTTTAAGGGCGCTGCTGATGATGGCGGCAGTTTATTATATCGGTGTATTCTGCACATGGACTTATAACTTTATGATGATCTATGTATCACAGGGGATGCTAAAGACCGTGAGGGATGATCTGTTCTGCCATATGGAACGGCTTCCGGTCCGTTATTTTGACACAAAATCCCACGGGGACATTATGAGTATCTATACCAATGACACGGATACTTTGCGGCAGGTGATCAGCCAGAGTATGCCGCAGATGCTGTCCGCAGTGATCACGATTGTAGGGGTGTTTGCTTCCATGCTGGTCTTAAGCCTTCCGCTGACACTGATCACGGTGGTAATGATTATCTGCATGGTGTTTGCGACGAGGATCATATCCTCGAAGAGTGGGCATTATTTTGTAAAACAGCAGACGGATGTTGGAAATCTGAACGGATATATAGAGGAAATGATGGAAGGTCAGAAGGTGGTGAAGGTGTTCTGCCACGAAGATGCCTGTATACAGGACTTTAAGGGTCTGAACGGAAAACTGCGTGACAGCGCAAATAATGCCAATCGGTATGCCAGTATGCTGATGCCGGTGCTCGGTAATCTTGGGTATGTCAGCTATGCGGTGATCGCCATGGCGGGGGCGTGCCTGTCCATCTTTGGCGGACAGATGACCCTTGGGACGCTGGCATCCTTCCTGCAGTTTTCCCGTTCCTTCAACCAGCCGATCTCACAGCTTTCCCAGCAGTTAAATTCCATCATCATGGCGGCTGCAGGCGCGGAGCGGATCTTCGGGCTGCTGGATGAGGAAGCGGAACAGGACAATGGATATGTAAAACTTGTGAATGCGAAATACGATGCACAGGGAAACCTGACAGAAGTGTCGGAGAGGACTGGAATCTGGGCATGGAAACATTACCATAAGGCGGACAATACCACCACCTACCAGCGCATGGAGGGGGATGTGGTATTTGACCATGTGGATTTTGGCTATACGGAGGAAAAGGAGGTTCTGCACGATATTGAGATATATGCAAGGCCGGGGCAGAAGGTTGCCTTTGTGGGAGCCACCGGCGCCGGGAAAACAACGGTCACCAATCTGATCAACCGCTTTTATGATGTGCAGGACGGCAAGATTCGTTACGACGGGATCAATATCAATAAGATTAAAAAAGACGACCTGCGGCATTCCCTTGGGCTGGTACTGCAGGATACACACCTGTTCACAGGCACTGTCATGGATAATATCCGTTATGGAAAGCTGGATGCCACGGAGGAGGAGGTAATCCGGGCGGCAAAGCTGGCAAATGCCCATGATTTCATTATGAAACTTCCCGACGGGTATCAGACGCAGTTAAAGGGCAGCGGGAATACTCTTTCCCAGGGGCAGAGGCAGCTTCTGGCAATCGCAAGGGTGGCGGTGGCGGACCCGCCGGTGCTGATTCTGGATGAGGCCACGTCAAGCATTGACACCCGCACGGAAAAGATCGTGCAGGACGGCATGGATCGGCTGATGAAAGGCAGGACGGTATTTGTGATCGCCCACAGGCTTTCCACCATCAGGAACTCAGATGTGATCATGGTGCTGGATCACGGACGGATTGTGGAACGGGGGAACCATGAAAGCCTGCTGGCAAAGAAAGGAATGTATTACCAGCTTTATACCGGGAAACTGGAACAGGAATGATAGGAGAAGATAGGAAAATTCAAAAATCTTTTCCCATTTTTCACTCTCCCCTCCTCGATTACCTTTTTATATCTATTTTGTAGCTTTTTGACATGTTATATTGTATTCACAGTGAAGGAGGTACAAAATGGATTCAATGCGCAGAGAAAAAAGAGTAAAGAAAATGAATACAATAAACAGAATGAAAAAACCACAAACACAACAGACAGAAACCATATATGAGGAAGTTATCAGAAGAAATTCCGATATGGTCTACAGGCTTGCGTACTCTCTTGTCAAAACCCGTGCCGACGCAGATGATATTTTTCAGGAGGTTTTTCTGCGGTATATGCAGAATGCGCCAGCGTTTCAGGGGGCAGAGCATGAGAAAGCATGGTTTTTGCGGGTGACGATGAACTGCTGTAAAAACTTCTGGAAATCGCCGTGGACGCGAAGAAGGGTGGCGCTGGAACGTGAAGAAATGGAGCAGGGCGGACTTTCTTGTGAGCTGGACGACGACAGTGCGGCGCTGGTCGATGCTGTCAAGCAGCTCTCAAAAAAGTACCGTATTGTGATTCATTTGTTTTATTATGAGGAGTTGTCCATCGAGGAAATCGCAAAACTCACGAATGCAAAGGCTTCGACGGTGCGGACAAGGCTGACTAGAGCAAGGCGGCAGCTTAGAAGTTTACTGAAGGAGGAACTGAGGGCGTTTGCCGAGTAAAGGCTAAACATGAGGAAGGAGAGTTTTGAATGTTTGAAAACAAATATAAGAAAGCATATGACGCTATTGTGCCATCACAAGAGCTAGTGGAAAAGCTGATTGGGCAGGCAAGGGCAGGAAAACTTGAAAGAAAAAAAAGCCGGTTTGTGCCTAAGGCAGCCGTTGCTGCTGCGGCAGTTGTAGTGTGTCTCGTGACAGCAGTTCCTGTGTGCGCGGCACATATTCCGGCGTTCTACAGAATTGTGGAGTATCTCTCGCCCGCGCTGGCAGATCATCTGGTTCCCGTCGAGAAGAGCTGTACCAGTCAGGGGATCACGATGCAGGTGGAAGCCATTAACTTAGTAGAAAATGAGGCACAAATCATTATTTCAATGCAGGATGCGCAAGATAGTACGCAGGATTTGATACATGGGGAGATAGATTTGTTTGACAGTTATGGATTGTCTGATTATGTGAATGACAGCGTTGTTGGCGGGTGCCAATTTCTGACTTATGACGCAGTGGAGGGTAAGGCGTATTTTCAGGTGTCTGTCCAGTCAGACCATGCGTATGAAGCCGGAAAATTAAAGTTTTGGGTAAATTCAGTACTGTGTGATAAATCCGAGGAAACCAGAGATGTTGACTTGTCAGAGACAGTTTATTCCGCGAATACAAAGCAGGTAAAACCGAGCGGCAGCGGCGGTCTGATATCGGAGGAGATGCTGCCTGATTCCATGTGGGTATTACCCGCCACAGACGAGAATCCAATACCCGAGACAAATGTTTTAGACGGGTTAGCGGCTGCAAACTGCGCGGCGGATGATTTTACTGTGACAGGCATGGCGTATATGGAGGGGGTGCTGCGCGTTCAGATATGTATGGGGGACACTTGGAAATCAGACAGACATGTTGAGTTATTTTTAAGAGACCCGGACGGCAATGAGCGTTATTCAGACCGCAGTGTGAGCTGGCATGAGGAGGTCGGCGAAACAAGCTATCATTTTTATGAGTTCTGGTATATTGAGGACATTGAGGAAATCTCAGATTATTCCATGTATGGCATTTTTCACAATGCAGGGCAGCTCATAGAAGGGGACTGGAATGTGACTTTTCGGCTGGAATCGTATTGACAAACAGGGATAGTGTGGTAAAATATAGTATATTTTTGGAAAGGAGGGTGCAGTATGAACGGAATGGGTTATGTGCCAGTTTGCAGCAGCAGTTCTATGTCAAAAACGTACAGAAAATCGCATTTTACGGGATTACTGCGCCTTTTTTGAAGTGTTATCATAAACATTTGTGTAGATAATGATGAAAATTGCAGTGATTCCAAAACAGTTTAACAAGTAAAAGGTTAAGCTGTTTTTTGTTTGCGTTTTGATAAGAAAAAATACGTGGGATTGTAATTTGGTGTGCGGGCAAGGACGCCGCGTTATGCTCAGGAAGAGAGGAATTATAGATGATTTTCAGAGCAGGTCAACAGTTTACGTCCAAATTCGCAGACTTTGGCAGGAATGGGGGATTAAGATGAAGAGGAAACAATGGAATCACAGAATAAAAAGTATAAAGCACAAGGACAGGTATTTGAAAAATATTACCTTAGATTATATGAGCACATTTATAACAAACTTAAATATGCAGAGTTCGATCTGGGTGCTCTATCTGGCATACTGCGGATTAAATCTGGCACAGATTGGTCTTGTCGAGGGAATTTACCATGCGACGAGTATTATATTCGAAATTCCATCGGGGGCAGTGGCAGATTTGCTTGGCAGGAAAAAGAGCATGGTTTTGAGCAGGATTTGCATTGCGTTATCCTGTATGATTATGCTTTTTGCGCAGAACTTTTGGCATTTCGCGCTGGGGTTTATGGTGCAGGCGCTGGGCAATAACTTAAACTCTGGCTCGGAGGAGGCGCTTGTGTATGACAGCATGAAGGCTGCCGGGCAGGAAGCGCGCTATATGAGTGTGTGCGGCAGGCTGAATGTGATTATCGAAGTGTCGCAGGGCATTGCGACAGTTGCGGGCGGCATTCTTGCGGAGTTTTCCTACTTTTGGTGTTATAGTGCCTGTCTGGTGATTGCAGCGCTCGCATTGCTTCCAGTGATCTTGATGGTAGAAGCGCCCTATGTGGAGGAACGGGGCAGACAGCGTTCCGTTTGGGAGGTAGTGGCTGTGCATTTTCGGACATGTTTTGAGATTTTGCGTTCAGACCGCCGGATATTGAAACTGATTAGCTATTATTCAGTTATTTTTGCGGCGGAAACTGTGCTGTTTTTTTACAGCCAGAAGTATTACTATGAATTAGGATATAATAAGATTCAGATTAGCTTTATTTTGCTGGTGATGGGCGGTGTATCCTGCATTGGGGCGGTGTTGAGCGAGCGGATTTACGCAGCGCTTGGAAAAAAGACGGCTCAGACGGGGGCGTGTGTAATCGCGGCAGCATTTCTGGTATATGGGTTGCAAAATTTGTTTGTGTCCATCGCAGCATTTACAGCCGCCGGATTTTTTAACGCGGTGCTCTATCCAGTCCAGTCAGAGCAGCTCAACAGCCTGATTCCGTCAGGACAGCGGGCGACGCTCATTTCCGTGAACAGCATGTTCTTTTCGATTGCGATGATTCTGCTGTTCCCGCTTGCCGGATTTTTGGCAGACCTGTGGGGACTCACGGCGGTTCTTGTGGGAATGGGGGGCGTACTGCTGGGAGGCCTTGGCGTCTGGCAGTTTGCAACTTTGTAAAATATAGTATGAATACACGTCATAGAGGATTTGGATATTATTTGACATTTGTCCCAAATCGCCTTATGATAGTTAATGATGAGTACAGGAACTGGCTATTACAGTGCGATCTACAGTATGGTATACAATTGTGATATCAAAAGTTTCGGAAAGAGGAGTATCCAAATGAAAAAAGTTTTTATTGATGGAAGTGAAGGAACAACAGGGCTGCGCATTTTTGAGCGGTTTGAGGGGCGGGAGGACATAGAAATCCTAAAAATTCCTTCTGAGCTTCGCAAGGACCCGGCAGAAATTAAAAAATATATCAACGCGTCAGATATTACCTTCCTTTGCCTGCCAGATGCGGCAGCGCGGGAGGCGGTGGCGATGGTTGAGAATGGCAATACCATAATCATTGACACCTCGACGGCACACCGCACAGAGGCGGGCTGGGCGTATGGCTATCCAGAGCTTTCCAAGGCGCACCGCGACGCGATTAGAACCGGAAAGCGCATTGCAGTTCCGGGCTGTTATGCGACGGGCTTTATCACGATTGCCTATCCGATGGTGGCGGAGGGAATCTTGCCAAAAGATTATCCCGTCACGGCCTTTGCCATGTCGGGCTACAGCGGGGCAGGCAAGAAAACGATTGCGGTGTACGAGGCGCAGGGGCGTGACAGTGAGCTTGACGCGCCGCGGGAGTATGCGCTGAACCAGAAGCACAAGCATTTGAAAGAAATGCAGGCAGTCACGGGGCTTTCGAGAATGCCGCTGTTCTCGCCGTTCATCTGTGACTATTACAGCGGCATGGTGGTGACACTGCAATTTTACACGGATTTGTTAAAGGACAAGCCGTCGCCGGAGAAGGTGCACGCGATGTTTGCCAAATATTTTGAAGGAGAGCCGTTTGTGAAGGTGATGCCGTTTGGCAAGGAGGCGGATTACAATGGCTTTCTGGCTGGAAACACATGTGCTGGCTGGGACGGCATTGAACTCTATGTGACGGGAAATGAGGACAGGCTGCTTGTCAGCACGCGCTTTGATAATCTTGGAAAAGGGGCGTCGGGCGCGGCGGTGCAGTGTCTCAATATTATTCTTGGCTGTGATGAAAATAAGGGGCTGGTATTGTAAAAACAGGTTCTATAGCGGCTGCCTGACGGCACGGAGGAAGGGGTCAATATGAGACAATTACCACAGGAGTTTATGTGCAGGATGCAGGATATGCTGAAGGAAGCGTATCCTGCTTTCCTGCGTAGTTATGAGGAGGAAAAAGTTCAGGCGCTGCGCGTGAATACTTTAAAAGGCACAAGAGAGGAATTTTTAGAAAAGGCGTCTTTTGGCAGTTTAAAACAAGTCCCGTGGGAAAAGGACGGACTATATTATACGGGAACTGACGGCTGTGCACCCGGAAAGCATCCCTTTCATGAGGCAGGGGTGTACTATATACAAGAGCCTAGCGCGATGGCGCCTGCGGCGTACCTAGAAGCGGCGCCGGGGGAGTGTGTTCTTGACTTGTGCGCGGCGCCGGGCGGAAAGGCGACACAGATTGCTTCTTATATGCAGAATCAGGGGCTTCTTGTCTGCAATGAGCTTTACCCGGCACGGGCTAAAATTCTCTCGGAGAACGTCGAGCGCATGGGAATCCGCAATGCGCTTGTCACCAATGAGGCGCCGCAGCGTCTGGCGGAGGTGTTTGACGGCTATTTTGACCGTATTTTAGTAGATGCGCCTTGCTCCGGCGAGGGAATGTTCCGGAAAAATGAGGAGGCTTGTGATGAGTGGAGTCCTGCGAACGTCCGGCTCTGTGCAGACAGGCAAGATGAGATTCTCGACTGCGCGGACAGAATGCTGCGCCCGGGCGGGCGGCTGGTGTACGCGACCTGTACGTTTGCGCCCGACGAGAATGAGGGGAGTATTGCGCGGTTTCTGGAACGCCATTCGGCATATCGGATTATAGAGATAAAGAAATACGACGGCATGTCGGCAGGAGTTTCGGCGTGGGCGTATAAGGACAGCTCTTGTGACAGTACGGCAGCGGCACATGAGGCAGATTATGACATGAGTGTCAGAATGGATACAGACAGTGAGAAAAGCAGCTTGGACAGTCTCCGGCACACGGTTCGCTTGTTTCCGCATCTGGTTCGGGGAGAGGGGCATTATCTGGCGGTACTGCAAAAGCAGGGAGAAGTGCCCGAGGGATACCGCGCACTTCCTGTCAATGGTCTGCAAAAAGGCATGGGCGCAAAAGACGCCAAAGAATTTATACAGTTTCAACAGGAGACGCTGCAAGTAGATTTGCTGGAAAATGCACAGAATCGTCTGCTGAGATTCGGGGAACAGCTCTATCTGATGCCGAAGGGTATGCCGTCCATAGACAAATTGAAGGTTTTGCGCGCGGGTCTGCACCTAGGCACCCTCAAGAAAAACCGTTTTGAGCCGTCTCACGCACTGGCGCTTGCCCTCAAAAAAGAGGAGACAAAGCATTCGCTCGAGCTTGGGACAGAGGAAAACGCAAGGGCATATCTGGGCGGAATGACTTTGCAGCATGAGGGAGAGAAGGGCTGGTATCTGATGACATATAACGGGTACAGCATTGGCTGGGGAAAGCTTGCCGGTCAGGTTGTGAAAAACCATTATCCCAAGGGACTTAGGAAAGTGTGAACTAGATGAAAACATCAAAAACTGCATTAAATCTCACGGAGGGCAGACCAGTGAAGCTTATTTTACTGTTTGCCATTCCAGTGTTTCTGGGCAATCTGTTTCAGATTTGTTACAGCCTTGTCGATACGAAAATTGTGGGCAGGATTCTGGGGGAGACAGCGCTGGCGGCGGTTGGCAGTGTGTCTGTCTTGTACACGCTGCTCACTGGATTTTTTAATGGGCTGAGTCTTGGCTTTAGTGTATTGACGGCACGATATTATGGGAGCGGTGACGAGCGCAAGCTAAAGGAAAACGTGGCGGGCGCTATTGTGCTGGGATTTTTGACAGCAGGCGTGCTCATCACTGGCATTGCAATCTGGATCCAGCCGATTCTGAGACTGCTGCATGTGCCGCCCAAACAGCATGAGATGGCGTTGTCGTATATCACGCTCTTGGTGTGGGGAATGTTTGTCACGCTGGCGTACAACCTCTGCGCCAACACGCTGCGGGCGATTGGCGATTCGGTTACGCCGCTTATTTTTCTGGTGATTGCGGCGGTGACAAATGTTGGGCTGGATTATCTGTTTATCCTTGTTTTTCATATGGGCGTGCGGGGCGCCGCGGTGGCGACACTCGTGTCACAAATGCTGTCGGTCGTGTTATGCCTGCTTCGGATTCGTCAGGCATTTCCAATACTGCATCTTACCAGAGCGCATTTTGCACTTTCGAGAGAGCAGGTGCTTTCTTTGTATAAGAGCGGTCTGTCAATGGGACTGATGTCTAGTCTTGTAAATTTCGGTTCGCTGGTGCTACAGAGCGGCATCAACCAGCTTGGGACGAATATCATCGTGGCGCACACCGCAGCGCGCAAGGTATTTGAAATCTGGGGACTGCCTGTGAGTGTGCTCGGCTCCTCCATGGCAACGTACTGCGGACAAAATTACGGTGCGGGCAGGTATGACAGGATTCGGCAGGGAATGAAAAGCGTGTTGATTCTGGGGGCGGCGTGGGACGGGATTGTCTTTGTTCTTGCACATACCATTTCGCCGTATCTGATTGGCTTTATCACAAGCTCTCAAAATGAGGAGATTCTTTATTGGGGAACGATGTACCTGCGGGTGGATATGTCCTTTTTGCTGGTCTGTCTGTTTATTGTGATTCTGCGAAACTGTATGCAGGGATTTGGGGACTACAGGACACCGATTTTATCCAGCTTTATTGAACTTGTCGGAAAATTGGTGTTCACATTTGTGTTTGTGCGGCTGTTTGGCTACTGGGGAATCATCTGGACAGAGCCAGTCATATGGTTTTTGATGGTGATTCCGCTGATTGTCATGACGCTCAAAAGCCCTGTTGTCAAAATGCGGCAGCCGGAAGCATGAATTGATGAAAAGAGGAGGGGTTCGCATGAACAAAAAGTATGAGATTGATATGTGCAGTGGTTCCGTATTTGGCAAGATGCTTCTCTTTGCACTGCCGTTAATGTGTTCAAGCATTTTGCAGTTGCTGTTTAACGCCGCAGATATTGTGGTGGTGGGGCGGTTTGCAGGAGATAATGCGCTGGCGGCAGTGGGGTCGAACACGGCGCTCATCAATCTGCTCACCAACCTGTTTGTGGGGTTATCCGTCGGGACAAACGTGCTGACGGCACAGTACTATGGTGCAAAAAGAGATCGTGATTTAAAAGAGACAGTGCATACTTCTATGCTGCTGAGCCTGTACAGCGGTCTGCTGCTCACGGTGGTCGGATTGATCGGTGCGCCAAAGCTGCTTGAACTAATGCAGGCGCCGCCGGAGGTGTTGAACCTTGCCGTGCTGTATCTGCGCATTTATTTTCTCGGAATGGCTTCGATGATGGTGTACAACTTTGGCAGTGCGATTCTGAGGGCGGTCGGTGACACGAAAAGACCGCTGTATTATCTGCTGGGCGCCGGGATTGTGAATGTGGTGCTGAACCTGTTTTTTGTCATCGTCTGTCATCTGGGCGTGGCAGGCGTGGCGATGGCGACAGTGATCTCGCAGACGATTTCTGCTATTCTGGTGGTGCGCTGTCTCGTGAGAGAGCAGGGCGGCATTCACCTTGATTTAAAAGCGCTCGCCATCACCAAGGAAAAACTTGGAAAGATTATGCAGATCGGACTTCCGGCAGGTTTTCAGGGAACAGTATTTTCACTGTCAAATGTCGTGATTCAGTCTGCGGTCAACTCCTTTGGCAATATTGCGGTGGCAGGAAATTCCGCAGCCGCAAATATCGAGGGCTTTGTCTATATGGCGATGAATGCCTTTCATCAGGCAACCATATCGTTTACCAGTCAGAATTATGGCGCGCGGGCGTACAAGCGCATTTATAAGATTCTGTTTGCAGGAGAGCTTTTTGTCATTGTGACTGGCGTGGTGCTTGGCAATCTGGCAGTACTTTTGGGGGAATCCCTGTTGGGAATTTACTCGCCAAGTGCAGAGGTCATCACAGCGGGCATGGCACGATTAAAAATCATCTGCACGCTGTATGCGCTGTGCGGCGTGATGGATGTGCTGGTGGGCGCGCTTAGGGGAATTGGATATTCTGTTATCCCGATGATTGTGTCGCTGGTGGGCGCATGCGGGCTGCGGCTTTTGTGGATAGCGACCGTGTTTCAGATTCCAGAGTATCACAGCCTGACGACCGTATATTTGTCGTATCCAATCACATGGACGATCACACTTACTGTACATGCAATCACTTTTGCACTGGCGGCGCGCAAGGTGCTTGTACACCACGAAAAATAAATGTACAAAAAGACCATATATGAACCGATACCCGAATACGAATTTTGTAAGATGGAACAATACAAGAGATACCGTTGTTTTACAAAATTTTTATTGAGGTGAAGGGAATTGAAAACGCAGGAAGCTGTAGTGATGAGAATCAAAGGATTATGTACAGAGAGGGAGATGAGGATATCACAGTTGGCATATGTCGCTGGAATGCCGCCCTCAACGCTCAAAAATATTATGAAGGGAAACAGCAGGAATACAGGGATTGTCACAATCAAGATGATCTGTGACGGGCTGAATATATCCTTGGACGAGTTTTTCCACTGTGGACTGTTTCAGGATTTGGAACAGGAGATCGACTAAACTGGCAGGCGCATTTTATTAAATTTTCAGAAACTAACTTGACAGCGCCCGCGTCATCATTGATAATGAACAGGTAACAATGATGATACGACGAGGAGGAAAATATGGACAGAAAAGTAGCAGTGTTATTAAACGAACAGATCAACAAAGAGTTTTATTCTGCGTATCTGTATCTTGATATAGCAAATTTTTATACAAAAAAAGGACTGGACGGGTTTGCAAACTGGTATGAGGTTCAGGCGAAGGAGGAGCAGGATCATGCGATGCTGATGTATCGGTATCTGCAAAATAATGGGGAGGAAGTGACGCTCGAGGCGATTGACAAGCCCGATAAAATCTTTGATACCCTGATGGACCCGCTCAAGGCAGCGCTCTCGCATGAGCGGTATGTGACATCGCTGATCAACACAATCTATGGCGTGGCGCAGGAGGAGAAGGATTTCCGCACGACACAGTTTCTGGATTGGTTTGTCAAGGAGCAGGGCGAAGAGGAGAAAAACTCTATGGACCAGATTACCAAGATGGAGCTTTATGGCGATGACGCACGCAGTTTGTATATGCTCAACAGCGAGCTTGGGGCGCGGGTGTACTCGGCACCGTCGCTGGTATTATAACATATAAAGCATTTGTTAAAAAACAGGAAAGGCATGGTTTTCAAACTGCCTTTCCTGTTTTTTATGCACACAGGCAGCGGAACTATGGAAAAAACTTCTCTGTTCGATTGCATAATTACAGTTCCCCCGCACATTTTAAGTGCCAGATTCGTTATACATTGTGTAGGGACTGTTTGAAGGAAAGCATGGGTCTTTGGGACACGGCAGATGAGGGGGTGATGCAGAATGCTTGGAGATTGTTTTGTCGATATGGAGGAGCAGTATGACAAAATTTACCGCTACTGTTATTTCCGGCTGCGAAGCCGGCAGGCAGCGGAGGATATCACACAGGAAACCTTTCTGCGCTATTTCGAAAGATACCAGTGCGCGACATCCGGGCAGCCTTTGCGGTGTCTGTATACGATTGCCAGAAATCTGTGTGTGGACGAATACCGGAGAGATTCAAGGGAGGCTGCGTGGGCGCAGCCGTATCCGGAGGAGGAGAAAGGTGAGGGCGATGAGCAGGTGCTTACAGGCCTTTTGGTCAGGGCGGCAGTGGCGTCGCTTGAGCAGGACGAGCAGGAGCTTTTGCTGCTGCGCTATGTGAATGAAGTTCCGATACAGAGCATTGCTCAGTTCTATGGAATTTCGAGATTTGCAGTGTACCGGAGACTGGCCGCAGTGACCAAGAGATTTCAGGCGGCATTGAGGAAGGAGGGATTTGGATGAGACGGGAGGTACGAGAGGAATTAAAGAGGGTATTTGAGCCGCCCAAGCCACAAGGCAAAAGGGCATTTTTGCGCGCGCTTGCACAGCCTAGAATCAGCATTCTGCGGTTTGCCCTGACGCAGCTAGGTTATATTCGGAGATGGAGCTGGGCAGTGTCTGTCATGATTTTTGCAGGCTCGGTTGCAGCTTCGGTGTGGAGTCCGTCAAGGATTCTTGGGATTGTCTCGGCATTTGCGCCGCTGCTTGCGCTGACTGTCGTGACGGAGAGCGGACGCTCGGAAAGTTATGAGATGGCAGAGATGGAAACGGCGACGCGCTTTTCGCTCAGAAGCGTGCTTCTGGCAAGGCTTGGGCTTCTTGGACTGGCAAATCTGGTGATGTTTTTCCTGCTGCTGCCAGTGGTGGTGTGGCGGCAGGAGCTGGGCGTGCTGCGGGCAGGGCTTTATATACTGCTGCCCTATCTGCTGACGGCTTTTGCAGGACTCTGGGTTCTCCGCCGGTTTCGGGGGCGCGAGGCAGTGTACTGCTGTGCGGGCGTCGCAGCCTGTATCAGTTTTCTGGCGGCAATGCTTTTTGAGACGGTGCCGCAATTGTACCAGCCGGATATGGTTTCATGGTGGCTTGCCGGTGTGCTTGCGCTCGGCGTGGGGACAGTGAGACAGTGTACAGGGATTGTCCGCGACAGTCTCGCAGCATAAATTATCGAACAGACTGTAAGCGTCTGTTTAAGAAAATGGAGGATTCGTATGAAACTTGTCATAGACCGTGTATCAAAACAATATCAGAACCGGATTGCAGTGGACCATGTTTCTGCAACATTACAAAAGGGCGTGTATGGGTTACTCGGCGCAAACGGCGCCGGAAAGACTACGTTGATGCGGATGCTCTGCGGGATTTTGAAGCCGACAGGAGGGACGATCACATTTGACGGCTTTGATGTGAGTGAGGAGGCTTACCGCGCAGTCCTTGGTTATCTGCCGCAGGATTTTGGCTATTATCCTGAGTTTAGTGCGCTGGATTTTCTGCTGTATCTGGCGGCGTTGAAGGGAATCCCCAAGGCGCAGGCAAAACGTAGGGCAAGAGAGCTGCTTGCGCTGGTATCCTTGCAGGAGGCTGAAAAAAAGAAGATTAAGACCTTTTCAGGAGGAATGAAGCAGCGGCTTGGCATCGCGCAGGCACTCTTAAATGACCCCAAACTGCTGATTTTGGACGAACCGACAGCAGGGCTCGACCCAAAGGAGCGCGTGCGCTTTCGGGACTTCATTCAAACGCTTGGCAAGGACAGTATTGTGCTGCTGTCCACGCATATCGTCTCGGACATAGAGCATATCGCCGATGAGATTCTGATGATGAAGGCAGGGCAGCTTATTTACCGGGGCAATTGGGCGCATGAAAAAGGCGATTTGGAGGAATTTTACCTGCAACAGTTTGAGGAGGAGGGGACACATGAATAATTTTGGGACACTCTATTATTATGAAGTGAAAAAGATTTTGAGCCGGAAGCTGGTCTGGAGTGTGTTTTTTATCAATGTATGCTGCATTGTCATGTTTACATGTGCAGATTTGACGGGAAAGTATTATGTGGACGGCGAGGTGGCTGACACGCATTACCATATGTTTCAGGTCGATCAGGACTACCAGCGCGCATTGTCCGGCAGGCAGCTCGACACGGCGCTGCTGGAGGAGATGCAGGAGGCGTACAGCAAAATTCCCGATACGCAGGAGCGGTATATGCTCACAGACGAATACCAGACCTATGCGCGTCCGTACAGCGAGATTTATAACTTGTTTCGGAGATGGACGCAGAAAAAGGAGCTGGATGAACTGCGTGCGTGGCAGCCGGACGAGGAGGCGCTCTACGCGGCAAGACTTGAGACGATGGAACAGCTATGGCGTGAGCAGCAGCTAACCGATGCGGAGAAGGCGCTATGGCGTGAGAAGGAGGCGCAGGAGCAAGAGAACAGGCCGCTTACGTATCTGTACCACGAAGGCTATACGAAGCTGCTTGCCAATGGCTTAAACACGCTGAGTATCTTGGTGCAGATGTTTGTCTGTATCTGTATGGCAGGCGTTTTTACGGACGAGCACACACGCAGGACCGATCAGCTTATTTTGTCAGGCGCAAAGGGAAAAGAGATGGTATACTGGGCAAAAATAGCAGCCGGCGCCAGTGTCTCCGCAGCGTGTGCCGCGCTCTTGTCAGCGATTACCTTTATGCTGGTATTTGCAGTATATGGGGCGGAGGGATTTGGGACATCCCTGCGCTTTAGCGCCTATCTGTGCTCCTCGTCCGAGCGGTTTTCGGTAGGTCAGGTGTGTCTGATAGAATACGGCATTTTGATTCTTACCGCGGTCTTTGTCAGTGTGCTGGTGCTGGTGGTATCAGAGCTGCTGCACAGCAGTATTGCGACGCTGGCAGTCAGCGTGGGCTTGCTCATGGCAGGCATACTTGCAAGGATACCAGAACAGTACCGTGTGCTCTCTCAGCTCTGGGACTGGCTTCCCGCGCGGTTTCTCAATGCAGTCTACATCTTTGACAACAGAACGGTTCCGCTGGCAGGATACTGTCTGGTCTCATGGATTGCAGTTCCGCTGTGTTACATGCTGGCAGGGTTTGTGATGGTCCTCGCCGGGAAACGGATTTACCGGAATTATCAGGTGTTAAACCGCTGATTAACAAAAGTAAAGTGAAATTAAGTTGCTATATCTTCCTCTTAATGATATAATGTCAAAGGTCATGAGAAGTTAAAAGGAAAGTAAGGCGCATACTTATGAAAATAGTAATCTGCGATGATTGTGTCGAAGATTTACAATATATAGAGCAATTGCTTGGGCAATACACAGAAGCGGCTCCGGGTGCCGATTTTGTGGTGGAAAAATATTTGGATGCTGCCGTCTTGTACGACAGAATCCAAGAGGGCAGGCAGGCCGAGATTTATATACTGGATATGATTATGGCAAAACGCACAGGCATTGACCTTGGCAGCCTGATCCGAAAAGTGGGAGAGGACAGCGTGATTATCTATATCACGTCCTCCGACGAGTACGCAATGGAGGCATACGGGGTTCATGCAGTGCGTTATTTGCTAAAGCCCGTGAGCAGTGAGAGTTTTTTTGAGGCGATGGATTCTGCGCGCTCGTCTGTCAGAGGACGGCGCAAACTGATGTTTATGGTAAAGACGAAGGCAGGAACCGTGGGGGTGCCTTATTCGGAGATTGAATATATAGAGAATTATTCTAGGACACTCAGCATCAGGCTATCAGATGGAGAGCAGATCAGAAGTATTTTTATCAGAAAGTCGTTTGACGAGGAGATCCGCGAGATTGCAGGGGACAGAAGTTTCCTGCAGGTCCACAAATCCTTCCTCATTAATATGGAGCATGTAAAAAGGCTTGAGCAGGGAGAAGTCGTGATGGATAGCGGAAAACACATTCCTGTCAGCAAGACGAGGGCAGCCGATGTGAAAAAGGCGTATCTGCTGTTTTTGTCAGCGTGCTACAGATAAGGAGTTGTCCATGAATTATAAAAATTTATCCTATACCATCAGCCATGTGTTTTTGATGCTGTTCATGTATCTTTTTATCGTGCACCGGTATTCGAAGAAAAAGACGGCAGGAATCTGTATCTTTTCGTTTTGGACACTGAGGCTTACCGACTATCTGAAGTTAGACCTTTATCCAGACAGTCAGATGTGTTATGCCGTTGTGACGATGTTTCAGATTTTCGTGACGCAGTTTACGGGGATATTCATTGCAAAGCACCGGGACGGTAAACTTTTGTTTGCAGGACTCAGCGCATCGAATTATGTGATTGCCGGGAGTGTCGCGGCAACAATTTTGTATATGTGGACGCAGGATCTGGTGATTTCCATGCTGGGAAGCGTTGTGGTCCATACAGTCATACTTTGGATCTTATACGGCCGTATCCGCGCAATATGGCTTCGGTATCAGGAAAAGGAGACAGAGAAAAACTGGTGGGAGCTGTGCCTGATACCAGTGTTTTTTTATTGCGGTTTTTGCACACTGGCGTTTTTCCCGATCACGCTGGAGGACAACCCGCAGAATATTCCGGCAGTCCTGTCATTTATCATCACAATGTTTGTCGCATATGTGGTGGTGATACGATATATGGAAAGTGAGTCCGAGCGGGCAGGAATTTACTGGAAGAATGTCTTTTTTGAGTCGTATATCAAGGGACTGGAGGACCAGTATTACTTGGTGCAGCGCTCAGAGCAGAATCTCAAGATACTCCGTCATGACATGCGGCATTATTCTGGTATGATTGACACGCTGTTAAACCAGGGTGCCTATGATGAGATTCGGAATGTGACAGCACATATCAAGGAGGTTTCGGATGAGAACCGGGTGGTCAAGTACTGCGAAAATCTGATGGCAAACTCGATACTCACACATATCATGGAGAGGGCGCGGCGGTGCGGCGCAGTGGTCCACCTCGAGGCAGCCGTTCCAAGGGAGCTGCCGTTTAACGACTACGAGTTTGCAACAGTGCTTGCGAATCTGTTAGAGAATGCAGTGCGGTGCGTGAGTGCGTTTCAGGAGAAGGATAAGCGCGTGGAGGCGAGGATTGAGTGTGCGGACGGCCATGTGCTGATTCACATACAGAATGAATACGAGAATGAAATCCTGCTTGATGCGGCGACGGGACTTCCGAGGAGTCAGGCGGGAGAGGGACATGGACTGGGAATGCAGAGCGTGCAGGCATTCTCTGATAAAATTGGCGGCAATATAGGATGCTACTGTGAGGACGGGGTGTTTCATTTGATGCTTTTTGCGAAAATTTAGGCTTTTTTTGTGCAAAAAAGGAAATATGGCATACCAGTTTGCATGATATAATGAAGGAAGCGGGACAGAAGGAAAGGCGGAGATTGGTATGCAGAAGATTTTTATAAAATACGTGGCAGTCATTATGACAGCAGCAATATTCTTGATTCTTTTTATCAATGGATTATTTACCAGCCATACGATGAGAAACCAGCAGTATAAGACATTTCAGGCAAAAATAGACCAGATGATACATACCTTGGAGAATAACCGGATGGAGTTGGCACTGCTCAACGAAAATCTGGACGCGGATTATCTGACGCGTGCGCGTGCGGCGGCTTATGTGATGGACCGTCAGGAGGATGTGCTGATGGATGTCTCCAAGATGCAGTATCTTGCAGATCTGCTCAACGTCGATGAACTGCATGTCATTGATGAAAACGGCTTTATCGCGTATGGCTCTGTATCCCAGTATGTCGGGATTGACATGGCGGACCATGAGCAGACGCGTGCGTTTCTGGCACTGCTTGACAGCGATGAAGAGGACGCGTACTTGATTCAGGAGCCGCAGCCCAATGCCGCAGAGGCGAGGATGATGCAGTATGTCGGTGTGGCGAGACAGGGGCGCAAGGGCGTGGTGCAGGTCGGTTTTGAGCCCAAGAGACAGATGGAAGCGCAGTCAAGAAACACGTATGACTATATATTTTCAAGATTTCCGACAGATATCGGCGAAGAGCTTTTTGTGGTGGACTGCACTACTGGGGAAGTGCTCGGACATTCGGAGGATATTGACCGTGATTTTGGCAGGGAGTACTATCAACTGGATTCACTGCTGGCGTGCACGGAGGGCGCGTACTTACCGGGGGCAGAGGGCAGAAGCATGTATGTTGTCAGCAAAAAGTACGAGGATACATTGATTTGTGCAGCGCTGCCCCGGGAGGTGCTGCTCCAGAAACTGCTGACCAACACGCTGCTGACCTTTATTTATTTGTTTGTGATTGAGCTTGCGGCGGTGGTGGTGTTAAATTATCTTGTCAAACGCAAGGTGATTGACGGGATTCACTGTATTATAAGAAGTCTGTCTGCGATAACGGACGGGAATCTGGGCACGACGGTAGATGTGGGCGGAAACCGCGAGTTTGAGGAGTTGAGCAGTGGAATCAACACGATGGTATCGAGTATTATAAATATATCAGACAGAATCTCTGCGATTATCGACATGAGCGGCTTCCCGCTGGCGGCTTTTGAGTATGAAAGCGGGGCGAATGCGATGTTTGTCACTTCGGGTCTGGGCGCGCTGATGGACATTTCGGACAGGGCAGTCACAGAATTTTGCAGGAATGCAAAACGCTTTGACGCTTATATTCAGCGGGTTACGGCGTCGCCCATCGAGGGAGAGACTGAAGTATACCAGATACACAATGACCACTATGTCAAAATCCACATGTCTGAGACCCCGACAGGGAAACTTGGCGTGATTACAGATGTGACGCAGGATATCATGGAGAAAAACAGAATGCGTTATGAAAACACGCATGATCCGCTCACAGGACTTTACAAGTACCAGTATTTCCGCCAGCTTGCACAGGATATGCTGCGCAAACTGCCAGACGGGGAGGTATGCGCGTTTGTCATGCTGGATCTGGATTATTTCAAGGGCATCAATGACACCTATGGACATGACACGGGCGACCGGTATCTGCAAAGTTTTTCGGCAGTGATGAGCGCGATGCCCCAAGAGCATTTTCTGGCGGCGAGACGCTCAGGAGATGAATTTAGCATGATGATCTTTGGGTGCGCAAACCGGGAGGAGATTCAAAGCTTGCTGCATGATTTTTATGAGCAGCTTGGACAGAACCAGATCTTTTTGTCTGACACGGAGTCAAGGACAATCAGCGCTTCCGCAGGCTATGCGTGGACGGACAATGCGCAGGCGGAGATAGCGGTGCTGCTGAGCCATGCGGACGAAGCCTTGTATAAAGTGAAGCGGGACACCAAAGGAAACTATCGTGAGTATTGACAGGAGTATTGTCAAGCGTCCTTCAACGTGCTATAATTTTTTATTACAAAGCCGTTGGAAGGAGATGCAATGAAAGCAACAGAAATACTAAAGACATACTTTGGTTATGATTCGTTCAGAGAGGGACAGAAGGTGATCATCGAGGCTATTTTGTCCGGTGAAGATGCGCTGGCGATTATGCCGACCGGCGCAGGCAAATCTATCTGTTATCAGGTTCCGGCGCTGATGCTGCCCGGCATCACGCTTGTGGTCTCGCCGCTGATTTCCCTGATGCAGGATCAGGTCAAATCCTTGAACGAGGCGGGCGTCCACGCTGCGTTTATCAACTCGGCACTCACAGAGACACAGATTGCCAAGGCGATGCGGTTTGCGATGGAGGGAAGATACAAGATTATCTACGTTGCCCCGGAACGGTTGGAAAGCGCTGGATTTATGCAGTTTGCACAGACTGGGCAGATCTCGATGGTCACAGTCGATGAGGCACACTGCATCTCGCAGTGGGGGCAGGATTTCAGACCCAGTTATCAGAAAATTGTGGACTTTATAAACTGGCTGCCAGTCAGACCGATTGTGAGTGCGTTTACCGCGACAGCCACAAAGGAGGTCAAGAGCGATATCGAGTGCAGCCTGAAGCTGAAAAAGCCGCGCGTTATCGTCACAGGATTTGACCGGGAAAATCTGTATTACAGTGTCGAGCATGCCGCTGGGCGGCACAAGGACAAATTTGTGACAGAGTATATCAAAAATCATGCCGGCGAGAGCGGAATCATCTACTGCGCTACCCGCAAAAATGTGGATATGCTGTATGAGAAGCTGTCTGGGTGCGGCGTTTCGCTGACACGCTATCATGCGGGAATCGACAATGAGACCCGCAAGAAAAATCAGGACGACTTTATCTATGACCGGGTGCAGGTGGTCATTGCGACAAACGCGTTTGGCATGGGTATTGACAAGTCCAATGTCCGCTATGTGATTCACTATAACATGCCGCAGAGCATGGAGAATTATTATCAGGAGGCAGGGCGCGCAGGACGTGACGGCGGACCTGCACAGTGTATTCTGCTGTATGCCACGCAGGATGTGATGATTGACAAATTTCTGCTGGAGAACAAGGAATTTGAAGGCATGGCAGTGGAAGATATTGATCTGGTCAGGCAGCGGGACAGCCACCGCCTTCATGTGATGGAGGGGTATTGCAAGACCACGGAATGCCTTCGCAACTATATTTTGGAATATTTTGGGGAAAGGGTGTCTGTCCCGTGCGACAACTGTGGCAACTGCCATCAGGAATACTTCGATCAGGATATGACAATGGAGGCAAAGTGGGTCATTAACTGCCTTGCAGAGACGAGGGGCAGATATGGTATGAATATTGTCACCGGCACGCTGACCGGGGCAAAGCGCGCCAGAATCCGGGAGGTCGGCGCCGACGCATACAAATCATACGGGGTGTTGGCGCAATGGAGTGAGAAGGATATCCGGCTGCTGATCGACCATATGATCACAGAGGGGTATGTCATTCAGACGGACGGGGAGTACAGTGTACTACAGATGGGCGATATCCATGCACTCAGGGAGGAGAGCACCCATGTCATCGTCAGAAAAGCCAAGGCACGGGAAGAAACTGCGGGGAAGCAGAAAATAAAAAGTACAGATGTTCTCACCAGCGCGGGCTACAGGCTGTTTGAGCGCCTGCGGCAGTTGCGCCTTGGCATTGCGAAGGAGGAGGCGATGCCGCCCTATATTATCTTTAGCGACAAGACACTGATTGACATGTGTGTCAGACTTCCGAAAGATCAGCGGGAGATGCTCATGGTATCCGGGGTTGGCGCCCATAAATACAGCAAATATGGGCAACGTTTTTTGACGGAGATTACGGTATTTATGCGTGAAAATCCCAGTGCGGTGCTCAGCACGCCGGCAGAATAAATTTGAGAGGGGAGAACGCCTTATGAGATATACGTGGCTGGATGAATATTTACTGGCAAAAACTGGCGTGACAAAGGACCACAAGAAAGAGTGGAACTGGATTCGCTACCAAATAGGAGGCAAGATGTTTGCGGCAGTCTGCCTGAATGAACAGAATGAAGCCTGTTATATTAATCTGAAATTAGAGCCGGAGGAGGGGGCGTTTTTGAGGACGCAGTATGAAGATATCATTCCGGGATATTATTCAAACAAAGTGCACTGGAATTCTGTGAAGCCAGATGGAGCAGTGCCGGATGATCTGCTCAAAGATCTGCTGGACAAATCCTATCAGTTGGTGTTTGGCGGACTGAGCAAGAAAAAACAGCGGGAAATTTTGGAGACAGCAGGATAGACAAATACAAGGCAGCGGTCGTGGAGACTTCCAAGCTGGGAATCTACGACTATGTGCTCAAACCATTTAAGGGTGAAGACCTGCACCAGCGGATTAACCGTGTACTAAGGAACTGTAGAAAAATAATAGGGAGGAAGAAAAGATGGCAGTACAGTATGATGTATCGGCAATGGAACTCATTCGGCTGTTTGGCTGCGACAAGCCAGCCAGCGGGGTGCTGTGGGAGGTAAAAATGCCCGCTCTGCTGGAGGAATTTCTGCGTCTGGCAAAGGACCAGCCACTGTTTGAAACGTCAGATTTCTGGTCAGGAGGACCTTATTTCTTCTATGAAGATATCGAAGAGCGGATTGAAGATGATGAGGAATACTGGGAGGAGGATCCAGAAGAGTACGAAGAGGATGAGTACTATCAAATGTCAAAGATTCCCAGAGAGCAGTGGGGAGAGCATATGCCAGACTACTTGCAGATTGGCAGTGATTACGGTGTGGGCTGTGTGACGTATGGAATCTGTGAGACGGATCTGGAGAAGGAGGACCCGCCTGTTTATATTTGGAATGAAGCCGATTCATTAAAGGACTGGCGGGTGCTGACGGATTCGCTGTCCGTGTTTCTTGGCGGGATTGTGTGTGATATCTTGTCAGGCATGAACTATCCGACAGCGAAGAGGGTTCTGGAGAAAGACGCATGGACGTTTGAGGAGCTGAACCATTTTGATCTGCTGGCTCAGCGGCAGATTGAACTTTCAAGTATGAAAAAATATCCGTCACTTTACGGCGTGGAAGTTTTTTACCGCGTCTGTGTAGATGTGGAGGCAAAGACGCTGTATCTGGTAAGAGATGACAAAGAACTGCTGGTGATTCAGAAAGCAGAATAAGCATAAAAAAGGGATTGCATTCAGAACAGATGTGTGATAAGATAAAACAAACATAGATTTGGAAAATTTGTTTGATTTTTCTTGCCACACATTTTTATTTTAGAGGAAGCTGAGGGGAACTACATGAGTTTGATTCATCAAAACAATCAAAAACCAATACATTCTAGTGATGAACACGGCGTGGCGGCAAACACAGATGTCAATATTGAGCTGCACACAACCTCAGCACAGACGATTATGGAGAAGCTGGCAGTGCTGACAGATGCCGCCAAGTATGATGTGGCGTGCACCAGCTCTGGCGTTGACAGAAAAGGAAATGGCAGGGATATGGGAAACTGTGTGGCAGCAGGCATCTGCCACAGCTTTTCGGCGGACGGCAGGTGTATCTCGCTGTTAAAGATATTGATGTCAAACGAGTGTATCTATGACTGTAAATACTGTATCAACCGCAGAAGCAATGACGTGCCGCGGGCGACCTTCACGCCTGACGAGATCTGTGAGCTGACGATGAATTTTTACAGGAGAAATTATATTGAGGGGCTGTTTTTAAGCTCTGGCATTATCCATAATCCAAGTTATACGATGGAGCTGCTTTACCAGACACTGTACAAACTCAGAAAAGTCTACCGCTTTCAGGGCTATGTGCATGTGAAAGGAATCCCGGGCGCAGACCCGCTCCTCATCCAGCAAACGGGGTATTTGACAGACAGAATGAGCGTTAATTTAGAGCTTCCCACAGCGGAGGGGCTTGAAAAACTTGCGCCGAATAAGCACAGGAAAACAATTCTGACACCGATGCGCCAGCTACAGAATGGCATCGCGCAGGGGAAGAAAGAGCTTGTTCAGTACCGCAATGCGCCCGCATTTGTGCCGGCGGGACAGTCCACGCAGATGATTATCGGCGCGACGCCGGAGAGCGACTATCAAATCATGTCTGTCGCGGAGGGGCTGTATGATAAATTTGGCATGAAGCGCGTGTTTTATTCTGCCTATGTGGGGGTCAATGAGGACAAAGCACTGCCGTCGGTGCAGACCGCCTCACCGCTCTTGCGCGAGCACAGGCTGTATCAGGCGGACTGGCTGCTGCGGTTTTACCAGTTTCGGGTAGAGGAGCTCTTGAATGAAACGCACCAGAATTTTAATGTGCTGCTGGACCCCAAATGTGACTGGGCATTGCAGCACTTAGAGCAGTTTCCAGTGGAGATCAACCGGGCAGACTACGCGATGCTTCTGCGCGTGCCCGGCATTGGCGTCAAGAGCGCCCAGCGCATTTGTAAGGCGAGAAAGAGCGGGGCACTGGATTTTGAGCATCTCAAAAAAATCGGCGTGGTCTTAAAACGTGCGCTGTACTTTATTACCTGCAATGGAAAGATGATGTACCGCACAAAGCTTGAGGAGGACTACATCACAAGGAATCTGCTGGCGGAACATGAGAAACTGCCGTTTGACAAGGACGGCGTTACGTACAGGCAGTTGTCGCTGTTTGACGATACGCAGGAGAATGCAGTGTTATTTGGCGGTTAACGTTTTTCATTTGTATTTGAGCTGCCCAAGGGCGGCATGGGGGAGTTGATGAAATGTGTACGGGGATAGAATACTATGTGTTAATCTGCGAGGACAGCATGGAAGGAATCCTCACAGGGGTCTATGAGGCATACCAGATAAAAAAAGACAAGGGCATAGAAAGCCATGACAGTATCCGCCTTGCGGTAAAAGAGCCGGCTACGCAGTGTTTTTTTACGCAGTATGAGCATATACAGACAGACCATGAGAAGGCTGCAAAAGTGACAGACACCATCGCAAGGCAGCTTGGAGACGAGACATGGTACAGAATCAGTATGGCGATGGTTTCTGATTTTGAGGATAAGGCAGATGCAGTGTATCATACGATTGTTCTTGGGCTGAAGCTGCACGACAAACGGATCACAGACCGCTTGCAGGAGGATTGTGTGCAGCGCACGTTCAAGTGCGCGCGGGCATCTGAAAATGAGCTCTGCCATCTGAAACAGTTTTCGCGCTTTGCTGAGCTGCAAAATGGTATGCTGTATGCCAAAATCAACGCGAAGCATCATGTACTGCCGTTTCTGATGCCGCACTTTGCCGACCGCCTGCCCGCAGATAATTTTGTAATCTATGATGAGAACACGCAGACCTTCGGGCTTCACGCCAGCTATAAAAAGTGGTATCTCATGCAGGGTGCTGCGTTTGACGAGGACCGCATTGTGTATTCCGAAGTCGAGGCGGTATACCAAGAGCTGTTCAAGCGTTTTTGTGACAGCATTGCCATCGAGTCGCGCATCAATCCCAAGTTGCAGATGAATATGCTGCCGCTGCGCTTCAGACCGAATATGACGGAGTTTCAATAGCATGACAAGTCTTAAATATTCTCCAAGATCCGAATATCTACCGCGGTATAATGGTACTCTTTGTCAGGAAGTTCGCCGGAGGTAAGATAGTGAAAGAGCAGGTCAAGCGGTTTTTTGCCTTGGGTGCGCGGCTGCTGGCAGATGACGGCAGAGAGCACGCCGTCCCGCAGGAACTGTTCTGTCGTGTCTGCTTTGTCGAAGGCGATCACGCACAGTTTTCCGGCGAGCCCGAGCGCCGTTATGGCACGGCACCCGCCGTAGACGCCGCCGGCAGCAAAAAACAGCGCATTGGTCTTAGGATATTCTTTTAACAGTCGCAGGGTCTGTTCATAACTTTCAATCTCATCGTCCTGTGTCTCTGCAATGGACACGATCTGCATATGCGCCTGACAGGGAGTCAGCGCTTCCATAAATCCCGCGATACGTTCTGTATGGCAGAGAATTTCTGATGAACCAGTGATAATGCCAATCTGAACATCGCCGTGCGTCATCAGCCGCAGCAGTCCGGCGGCAGTCCTGCCGCTCTTGGTATAATTGCTGCCGACATAGGCGATGCGGGTGGAGTTTTCAATGTCTGTATTGAAGGTCACGACAGGGATTCCCTGTTTGGACAGTTCATTGATGCGCGTGCGGATGCGCTCGTCGTTCTGCGGCGCGATGGCAATGCCGTTTACTTCTTGGGCGAGCAGTTCATCTATGGCGCTTAGCTGGGCATCGACATTGATTGGAATTTGTTTCACGAGAACAGCACAATTGTATCCGGCTAAGTCGTCTGCCTTTTCATAGATGCCTTTTAACACGTCAGCAAAAAAGGGGTTGTCCGTGGAAAAAAGGACTACGCCTAGTTTTAGTTTCTTTTTTTGAGCGGCAAGCGCCAGCCCGGCTTTGTTTGGCTTGTAGTCGAGCGCCTTTGCGATTTCGTTAATTTTTTCGGCAGTAGCAGGATTGACAGAACCCCGGTTGTTGAGAACCCGGTCTACGGTTCCGCGGGAAACCCCGGCAAGTGCGGCAATATCTTTGATGGTTGTTGCCATAGCATCCTCCAGTGTTAGCGTGTTGAATTGATACCAGTATATCGTTTCCATGCCGAAAAAGCAAGTACATAGTTGCACGTGCACAAGAAATCTGTGTTCTCTTTTTTTTAGATATAAGCGCAAAGATTGAAGTATAATGTTGCACGTGCACGAAAATCAAAGCTGTTTCATGTTAAGCCGCTGAAATTTTAGTGTGGGACGCCGGGAAGGCGCTGTGAATTATTACCAGAATAAATCTTGATATTTGTTGTATTTTGACGAAATTTAAATATCTTCAAAGATTTGCTTGATTTTTAGAGTGACTCCTACTATCATGAAGATAGTTGTTGTGCGTGCACGAGCACAGTCGCAGCGGATAACAGACTATTTTCAGAAGAATGCAAACTGGACAGAGTACTGTTCGATACAGAAACGCTGAGATGGTCAAAATTTAGCAGGACAGCGGGCAATGGCGCTGGCTGCTGTATTATAATGAAGGAGGATTTCAAAATGAACAATTTACCACAGGTAAAAGTAGGGATTGTGGCGGTGAGCCGTGACTGTTTTCCAGAGAGCTTGTCTGTAGACAGGAGAAAGGCACTGGTCAAGGCATATGCGGACAAATATGGTATGGACGGAATCTATGAGTGTCCGGTCTGCATTGTGGAGAGTGAAATACATATGGTACAGGCGCTCGAGGATATCAAGAAGGCAGGCTGTAATGCACTCTGCGTATATCTTGGAAACTTTGGGCCGGAGATCTCAGAGACACTGCTCGCAAAGCATTTTGATGGTCCTGCAATGTTTATTGCGGCAGCGGAGGAGACACAGAACAATCTTGTCGGCGGACGCGGTGACGCATACTGCGGTATGTTAAATGCAAGCTATAATTTAAAACTGCGCAATATCAAGGCGTATATTCCTGAATATCCAGTTGGAACAGCAGAGGAATGCGCCGATATGCTCAATGAGTTCCTGCCGATTGCAAGGGCAGTCATTGGACTTGCGGACTTAAAGATTATCTCTTTTGGCCCAAGACCCCTTAATTTCCTTGCGTGCAATGCGCCAATCAAGCAGCTTTACAACATTGGCGTTGAGATTGAGGAGAACTCCGAGCTTGACCTCTTTGAAGCTTTCAAGAAGCATGAGGGAGATGAGAGAATCCCGGCAAAGGTGAAGGAGATGGAGGCAGAGCTTGGCGAGGGCAATATGAAGCCAGAAGTGCTTCCCAAACTGGCACAGTATGAGCTGACACTGCTCGACTGGGTTGAGGCGCACAGAGGCTACCGCAAATATGTTGCGATTGCCGGAAAATGCTGGCCGGCATTCCAGACACAGTTTGGCTTTGTGCCCTGCTATGTAAACAGCCGTCTGACTGGTATGGGGATTCCGGTATCCTGTGAGGTGGACATTTATGGCTGTCTGAGTGAGTTTATCGGCACATGCGTGAGTCAGGACGCCGTGACGCTGCTTGACATCAACAATACTGTACCGGCAGATATGTACAGCGAGTCCATTAAGGACAAGTTCAGCTATACGCACAATGATACATTCATGGGCTTCCACTGCGGCAATACAAACACCAAGAAGCTCAGCTTTTGCAGCATGAAGTATCAGATGATTATGGCAAGAACACTCCCGGAGGAGGTTACGCAGGGAACGCTCGAGGGCGACATCATTCCGGGCGATATCACATTTTACCGCTTACAGTCCACAGCAGACTGCAAGCTGCGCGCATACATTGCGCAGGGCGAGGTGCTTCCTGTGGCGACAAAGTCTTTCGGAAGTATCGGTGTGTTTGCAATCCCTGAGATGCAGCGTTTTTACCGTCATGTATTGATTGAGAAGAATTATCCGCACCATGGAGCGGTTGCGTTTGGACACTTTGGAAAAGCATTGTTTGAGGTATTTAAATATATCGGTGTGCCTGTTGAGGACTTAAACTACAATCAGCCAAAGTCCCTGCCATATCCGACAGAGAATCCGTTTGCGTAATCTGCGGTCACAACAGCGTGCACGCTGGGCAAGAGACAATACAGAATGAAACAATAACATAGAATGAAGGACAAGAGGAACAAGGGTGGATGATGCATGTGAAGTTCACCCTTGTTTTTGTCTGTTCGCAGGTGGTTTTCTGCACTTGTTAAATCCTGCCGGTTCACATATAATAATAGATAGCAAAGAAGCGTGGTAAAATATATGTGGATAAGACAAAGCTGATTGCAGTAAAACAGCACACCAAATAGGAGTTGAAAGTACATTGACGAAACAGACAAGCAAGGATAAACTATATCAATATATGAACCATATGAAGCTCAGCCGGAAGCTGACGCTGTTGTATGTGTTCTGCGTGCTGCTGCCGCTGGTGGTAACAGACAGCATTCTGCTGTATATTGTGCTGAACAATGAGAGTGTGAAGCAAAAGCACGCGATGGAAAATGAGGCGAGAGCGATACAGTACAGCTTGACAAATGACATTGACTATGCCGCGGCAGTGGCAAAACAGATTTATATGAATGAGTATATTGAGAACTATCTAAACCGCGCGTATGTCGATGCACTTGCGTATGTTGTGTCTTATCAGGAGTTTGTCAAGACCACGCTCTTTAAGGGTGGGGCGGGCATGGACAACACGATTATCACAATGTACGCAGACAATGCAACGATCGTGAACGGGGGAGAATTTTCACAGCTCTCGGCGATCGAGGATACCGGCTGGTACCGCAGCTTTGAGGCGTCCGGACAGGACACCATGTTAGCATTTTATTATGATGATGAGAGACTGCCTGCAGTCAGTGCCAAGCGCAAAGTCTTATTTATGAAGAAACTGGATTTTTTTACAGGAAACAGATGCGAGAAATTTTTAAAAATCGAGCTGGATTACAGCAATATGGTGCGGGGGCTTGTCAAACTGGGATACGAGTTTCCAGTGTATATCTGTCAGGGGGACACGGTACTGCTGGCAAACGACGGTCATAGCAGCATCAACCAGCGCTTTGAAGCATTCACACTCAAAAAAAAGGCTGGCGTGTGCAAGGAGATCAGTCTGTATGGCTGCGATATGCAGATTTATATTTTAGAGCCGGAGACGAATATTCTAAAAACAATATGGGAAAATCTGCCGCTGATAGCGCTGCTTATTTTTTCCAACGCGATTCTTCCGTGGCTGCTGATGAAAGAACTGAACCGTTCTCTCACCATGAGAATCGAGCAGCTCAGCCAAGTGTTTGACAAGGTGGAGGATGAGGAGCTCAGCCAGATTGACACAATCAGCGGCAGTGATGAGATTGGCAGGCTGATGGAAAACTATAACAGAATGGCGGCGAGGACAAACGAGCTGATTCAGACAGTCTACAAGGACCGTATCCGAGAGCAGGAGATGGATATCGCAAGACAGAATGCAGAGCTTCTGGCACTTCATAGCCAGATTAATCCCCATTTTCTGTTTAATGCGCTGGAAAGTATACGAATGCACTGTATACTCAGGAATGAGCATGAGATCGCACAGATGGTAGAAAAACTTGCCATCATGGAGCGGCAGAATGTCGATTGGGCGACGGATACGGTGGAGATTGGCAAGGAGATGGAGTTTGTGGAGGCGTATCTGGGGCTGCAAAAATACCGTTTTGGGGACAGGCTGTCGTATGAGCTTGAGGTGGAGGCGTCCTGTGAAAGCATCAATATTCCCAAACTCACCGTGGTCACGTTTGTGGAGAATGCCTGTATCCATGGCATTGAGAGCAAGACGACACAGGGGTGGATATTCGTCCGTATCTACAAAGAAAAAACAGCGCCGTCAGACGGTGGCGTGTGTGAGGAATTGTGCATCGAAGTGGAGGATACGGGCAGCGGCATGGAGAAGGAAGAGCAGCAGCGGCTCTTGGAGACAATGCAGAATGCAAAGATTGAACGGCTCAAGGAAAAGGGCAGAGTCGGCATGTTAAATGCCTGTCTGCGGCTGAAAATGGTGACAGACAATCAGGTAAAGTTTGCGCTGGACAGTGAGAAGGGAATCGGTACGATGGTACAAATCCGGATTCCGATGAAGTAAGAATGAAATCAAAAACAGTTTTGGAGGGAAGTGGTGAAGTATGTTGAAAGTGTTACTTGTCGATGATGAACCGTTGATCGTGCAGGGATTGTCCCTGCTGTTAGACTGGGAGAAGGAGGGGTATGAGATTGCCGCGACGGCGCAGAATGGCAAGGAGGCGCTGGTTTATCTGCGTGAGAATAAAGTAGATTTGATCATTGCGGATATCAAGATGCCGGAGATGACCGGGTTGGAGCTTCTTGAAACCATACGCAGGGAGCAGGTTTCTGACGCGTACTTTGTCATACTCAGCGGCTACAGCGATTTTTCGTATGCACAGCAGGCGATACACTATGCCTGCATGGACTATGTGTTAAAGCCTGTGGAGAAGGAGGTGCTGACAGAGATTATCCGCAAGGCGGCAAATATGTCCGCGACGGAGATCCAGCGGCAGGAGGACAAGAATCAAATGGAGCAGGCATATATGGCAAGAAATGTTATTGCATTATTATTGGGGAAATACGATGCCATTAATCTAAAGTATGTCATGGACCATATGCATCTTTCTGACGGCGTCCGGTATATTGACATACAACTCATGAATGCCGCAGATCCCGAGGACTTGGAGGACTTGGAGATGCGCTCGTGGCAAAGGAAGCTCTACCAGAATTGCAGCGAGTATCTCAAGGAGGACGAGGCACACTGCATACTCGATGTGTCCTCGGAGGAAAATATATATGATGTCGGGTTCATCTACTGTGACTATATGGCGGCAAAAAATGACTGTTCTGAGAAGGAGTATCTGGAAAAGCTGCTGAGTTATCTCAATGTGGCATTAAAGCAAAAGCTGGTGATGATGGTGGGGAAGAAGGTTGCGGATATTGCTTCGATATCGAAGTCTTATGGTACGGCGTGTATGTTAAACTCGCTACAGGCATTTCATGACAGGAAGGAAATCTATTTCTATGAGGAGGAAATACAGGTAAATCATGATGGAATCCTGCTGTGCAAGACAGAGCTTGACAATTTGATCTCTGTGATTGAGCAAAACGATAAGCTGCGTATCCATGAAGCTGTAGATAAGCTCTATGAGGAGCTGCGCCGGATGGGGGCGATGGGAGAGATGATCAATCTGAATATCAACTATCTGCTGTTCCAGTTGATTCATGTCGCCACCAAACAGGATGACTGCGTAAATCAGGAGGAAATTCTTCATCTGATCAGTGAGAGTGCCTTCGAGGACGGCGCGATGCGCGGGAGCAAGATTCATCTGGCAAGATTTGCATGTGAGTATGCGGAGTATCTGGCGCAGCTTCGCAAAAATGTGTCGCGCGGCGTGCTGGCAATGATTGAGCAGGAGGTGAAAGCGCGTTTTGCGGAGAATCTCACGCTGCGGGATTTAGGGCAGAAGTACTTTATCAACAATGCCTATCTCGGTCAGGTATTTCGGAAAAAATACAATCAGTCGTTTAAGGATTATCTGAACAATTACCGCATCGAGCAGGCGGCGCAGATGCTTCTTCGGACGGACGACAAGATCTATAAGATTGCGGAGGACGTAGGCTACAAGAATACCGACTATTTTATAAACAAATTTATCGCTGCAAAAGGGTGCACGCCTTCCAAATTTAGGAAACAGTCTCTGAGCATTGCAAAAAGTATAGATTAAATTCTATACTTTTTTATGTTATTAACTATTCTTTATTGGGTTTTTTTAGTCGCAAAATAAAGTAGAATTGACTTATCCAATAACGAAAGGGAGGCATTCATATGAGAAAGAAAAAAATACTATCCGTTTTACTGGCGACAGCGATGATGTCAGCAATGTTTACCGGCTGCGGCGGCGGTGGGGACGATGCGGCGTCAACGAACACAAATTCAGGAGACAACACAAGCGCAGACGCTTCATCTTCAAATTCAGGAGACAGCGCAAACAGCGGGTCATCTGACTCAGGTGAGATCAAGGAGTTTACAGCATTCTTTGCAGTACCCGGCTCAGAGATTAACGACGACAATGAGATCCAGCAGCTCATTGCGGAAAAGACCGGCGTGAAGGTAAAGGAGACATGGCTCACAGGGCAGACCGCACAGGAGGCAGTCGGCACACTGATTGCAGGAGGCGAGTATCCTGATTTTATTGATGGCGGTGACGGATGTGCACAGCTCTATGATGCAGGCGCGCTGGTAGCGCTGGACGACTATATTGACAAATATCCCAATATTAAGGAATTTTTGACAGAACAGGAATGGGATAAACTCCGTCAGGAGGATGGACATATCTACTGGATTAACCAGTTTGGCAATATCTATGGTGAGGAGAAAGCGACGACACACAACGATGAGGCATTCTGGATTCAGACAAGAGTGCTTGAGTGGGCAGGATATCCAGAGGTTCACACCATGGACCAGTACTTTGATCTGATTGAGCGCTACAATGAAGCCAATCCGACGATGGAGGACGGAACAGCAAATATCCCGTACACGATCCTGTGTGATGACTGGCGGTACTTCTGTCTTGAGAACGCACCAGAGTTCCTTGATGGATATCCGAATGACGGAAGCTGTATCGTAGACCCTGAGACACTCACCATCATTGACTACAACACGACACCAACGGCAAAGAGATATTTCCAGAAGCTGAACGAAGAGTTCAAGAAAGGCGTTGTGGATCCTGAGTCTTTCACACAGACTTATGATGAATACATTGCGAAACTTTCTACAGGACGTGTGCTTGGCATGATTGATCAGTGGTGGGATTTTGCATACACTGTAAGAGATTCGCTCAAACAGCAGGGACTCGATCTCAAGGGCTGTGATTATGTACCGCTTCCAATCACGATTGAGGAAGGTATCAAGAACCAGTGGCACAATTCAGGCGGCGTATTAAATGTTGCAAGCGGAATTGCCATCACAACAAGCTGTAAAGATGTTGAGGGTGCAATGCAGTTTATCAATGACCTGTTAGATCAGGATGTACATGACCTTCGGTTCTGGGGTGTCAAAGATGTAGATTACAACGTGGATGAAAACGGTGAATTCTCACGTACAGAGGAGATGAGAATGCAGTCCTCTGATACGGCGTACAAGGCTTCACACAGTTGTACATATTCTTATTTCCCACAGTATGCAGGCACAAGCAGAGACGGCATCAATGCTATGAAACCAGAGAATCAGCCCAAAGAGTTCTATGATGCTTTGAGCAAGAATGTACAGGAATGCTTTGATGCATACGGCGCACAGACTTATGTAGATATGCTGGGCACCAGCGAGGCACCAGGTCCTTGGTATCCGATGTACTCCTACTCGAACAACATGACGACAGCCACAGAGGGTGGTACAGCATGGGCAAAGATGGGCGAGATCAAGCATGAGTATCTGCCAAAGGTTGTTATGGCGGACGACTTTGAGGGTGCTTGGGAAGAGTACATGGAAGTGTACGACGGTTGCAATCCGCAGGCATTTATTGATGAGATGCAGGCAGAGCTCGACCGCAGAATGGAAGAAGCTGCAAAGTACAATTAATCAGACAGGGCGGACTGATCGAAACGGTCCGCCCTTTGTATAAGGAGGGAGATTATGGCTTCACAGGATAAAAAGAGAACAATAACGTGGAAAGAAGTTAAAAAGCAAAAAGTATTGATCATATGGTCTTTGATCATTGTTGTTTACGGTGTCATCTTTTGCTACCTTCCACTGGCAGGCTGGATGATGGCATTTCAGGATTATAAGCCCAAGAACGGGCTGTTTCACTCTGCATTTATTGGATTGGCAAAATTCGAGCAGTTGTTCTCGGATTCCACTTTTATCCGCGTAATCCGAAATACGCTCGGCATGGGTGTGATCAATCTGGTTGTCACCTTTGTGGCGGCGATTGTGTTTGCGATTTTATTAAATGAGGTGAAATCAAATGGCGGCAAAAAGACAGTACAGACGATTTCGTATCTGCCCCATTTCCTTTCATGGATTATCGTTACAGGTATTCTTCACGATGCGCTGTCCAGCACAGGAATTATCAATGAGCTGCTGCTGAAATTCCATATTTTAGACCAGCCTTTGAATTTCTTTGCACATCCGAAGTATTTCTGGCCAATTGTCGCGTTTGCAAATGTGTGGAAGGAGACAGGCTGGAATGCAATCATCTATCTGTCCGCCATCACGGCGATTGACCCATCGCTCTATGAGGCGGCAAACATGGACGGCGCCGGGCGCTGGGCGCGCATCCGCTATGTGACGCTCCCCGGCATCAAGCCGACGATCATGATTCTTCTGCTCATGAATGTTGGTAATGTATTGAACGCAGGCTTTGAAATCCAGTATCTGCTTGGAAACGGTCTGGTAAAGAGTGTGTCCGAGACAATTGATATCTATGTGTTGAAGTGGGGTATCAGCCAGAACGATTTCTCCATCGGTACAGCGGCAGGTATCTTTAAGAGCTTTGTAAGTATCGTGCTGATTGTGATTGCAAATCAGATTGCAAAGAAAAATGGTGAAGAACGGCTGTTCTAGAAAGGAGATGCAGAAATGAATAAGATGAAAGGTACGAAGATAAAAACCTCTGCGTGGGACAAAGTGTTTGTTGTGTGCAACACGCTGTTTATGATTGCGTTTGTAGTCGTTACACTGTACCCGGTATTGAATACGCTTGCCATTTCGTTTAACGATGGTACAGATGCGTTGAGAGGCGGCATTTATCTGTGGCCGCGTAAATGGACACTCAAGAATTATATCACAGTGCTTCAGAAGCAGAACTTAATCACAGGTGCGTACATCACTGTGGCAAGAACAGTCTCAGGCACACTGCTTGCACTGGCGGCAAATGCGATTCTTGCGTTTATCGTGAGCAGGAAGAACTTTTTGTTCAAGCGTGAGCTCTCCCTGTTCTGGGTAATCACCATGTATGTAAACGGCGGTATGATTCCGACTTTCCTGTTGTACAGAGGTCTGCATCTGACAAACAGCTTTTGGGTTTATATTATCCCGGGAATGTTCAGCGCATTTAACATGCTGGTCATTCGTACATACATGGCTGGAATACCAGACAGCCTTGAGGAGTCTGCACAGCTTGACGGCGCAGGCTACACCACAATTTTTTTGAAAATTATATCACCGCTCTGCAAACCAGTGTATGCAACCGTCGCGCTCTTTGTGGCAGTGGGACAGTGGAACTCATGGTTTGATGCCATGCTGTACAACAGAATGAGCTCTCATCTGACCACCTTGCAGTACGAGCTGATGAAGCTGTTATCCTCCGTCACCAATCAGGGAACTTCTGCGGAGGCGATGAAGAATGCGGCTGGAACGGTTACGCCGACTTCCGTCCGCGCAGCAGCGACAATTCTCACCATGCTTCCGATTATCTGTCTGTATCCGTTTTTGCAGCGGTATTTCGTGACAGGTCTTACGATTGGCGGTGTGAAGGAGTAACTTTTATATAGTTCCTTAGAAATTAGATAAAAAGAAGCGGTTGCGCATATTGCTGGCAAATGTCAAAATGGATATAATAAGTGGCAGAAACAGACAAAAAGGAGTCAGCAGATGAAGAAAAAGAACGTGACGGCATGTATTTTGGCGGTGGCTGCGTTGTCTATTGTATGTGTGGCAGCAAGTATCGCAAATGGCAGCAGAGACAAAAAAATAAAGGAATTTACTGCTTTCTTTGATGTTCAAGGCGAGGAAATTGATGAGGATAACGAGATTCGGGAGCTCATCGCGCAGAAGACCGGCGCGCGCTGTATTGAACAGTGGCTTTCCGGGAAATCCGCGGAGGATGCAGTTGCATCCTTTATCGCAAGCGGAGAATACACGGATTTTATCTCGGGAAGCATGATACTCTATGAGGCGCGCGCGCTGGTACCGATTGATGCGTACTGGGACAATTACCCGAATATCAAGAATTTTCTGCCGGCAGAACTGTGGGACAGATTCCGCCAGCCGGACGGACATATCTATTGGATTCCGCAGTTTGGTGTCGTGCATGGCAAGTCGGCGGAGGTGCTGCATGAGGGTGAGGCGTTCTGGATACAGACGCGGGTGCTCAAATGGGCAGGGTATCCCCAAATCCGCACGGTGGACGAGTATTTTGACTTGATTGAAGCGTATGTGGCGGCAAATCCTATGATGGGAGATGAGAAGAATATACCGTTTACCATACTCTGTGACGACTGGCGGGATTTCTGTCTGGAGAATCCGCCGCAGTTTCTCGACGGGTATCCCAATGACGGCAGTTGCATGGTGGATGCAGAGACGCAGACGGTGCTGGACTACAACACGACCGAGACTGCCAGAAGGTATTTTCAAAAATTAAATGAGGAGTACAAGAAAGGAATCATCGATCAGGAATTTTTTACACAGAACTATAAAGAATATCTTGAGAAGCTTGCAAGCGGCAGGGTGCTTGGCATGGTGGATCAGTGGTGGCAGTTCTCGTATGCGGTCAACAATTCACTCGAACGGCTGGCTGATCATGGCTGTAGTTATGTGCCGCTGCCGATCACAATTGACAGGAGTGTCACAAACCAGTGGCATGTGAAGCGGGGGGCGGAGCTGAGTGTTGCAGACGGCATTGCGATCACGGTAAGCTGCGAGGACATAGCTGGGGCGATGCAGTTTCTCAATGATATTCTGGACGAGGAGATTATAAAGCTCAGATATTGGGGCATCGAGGGCGTGGATTACGAAGTCAGTGAAAATGGTATGTATTTCAGGACGCCTGAGCAGAGAGTGAAGTCGAGAGATATCGAATACAAAAACGCGCATTTTTGTATATATTCTCATTTTCCGCGGATAGAGGGAATGCTCGGCGACGGGATGAATGCTTTTTCGCCGGAATATCAGGAGGAGGAATTTCTCAATGGATTAGTTTCAGATGTGCGGGAGTGTCTGGCTGCCTATGGATGTAGGACCTATGTGGAGATGCTTGGCACGAATGAAGCGCCGGGACCTTGGTTTCCGATGTACTCGTTCTCGGAGATGCTCACACAGGAATCAATGGCAGGAAGAGTGTGGGACTGCATGAAAAGCGTCAAAAATGAGTATCTGCCGCGGGTTGTCATGACAGAGGATTTTGATGCGATGTGGCAGCAGTATATGCAGAGCTATAAGGCGTGCCAGCCTGAAATATTTTTCGATGCGATGCAGCAGGAATTGGAACGCAGAATAAACATTTCCAAATGAGGCTATTGCGTATGCGATAGCCTTTTTTGGAGGCAGCTTTACAGAGGAGGGAGTCAGCAGGAATGACACTAAGACAAGGATATAAGAAACAGGGCGAACACAATCCAGTCATGACGCAGCGGTTTGGGGCAGACCCGTATGCGCTGGTGTACGAGGGGAGAGTTTACCTGTATATGACAGGAGACACTTTTATTCGTGATGAAAATGGCGAGGTGATGGAGAATGTATATTCCCAGATTGATAGGATAAATGTCATATCCTCGGAAGATTTGGTGAACTGGACAGATCACGGTACCGTGTATGCGGCAGGGGCAAATGGCGCAGCGCCGTGGGGGAAAAATTCATGGGCGCCCGCGGCAGCCTGCAAAGAGATTGACGGCGTGATGAAGTTTTTCTTGTATTTTGCAAACGGTGGCAATGGCATCGCAGTGCTAGAGGCGGACAGTCCGACAGGCCCGTTTACAGACAGGCTGGGGAAACCCTTGATTTCAAGGCAGACGCCGGCATGCAGCGATGTGACATGGCTGTTTGACCCGGCTGTGCTGGTGGACGATGACGGAGAGGCGTACATTTATTTTGGCGGCGGGATTCCTGATGCGGATAAGGCGGCGAATCCGGGGACAGCGAGAGTGGCACAGCTTGGCGGGGACATGCAGAGTTTGATGGGAGACCCGGTGGTGATTGCGGATGTGCCGTATTTATTTGAAGATTCCGGCATCAACAAGATCAACGGCAGGTATTACTATTCCTATTGCTCGAATTTTTCAATACCCGAAGAGCAGGTTTCCTCACTTGGATTTGACAAGGGGGAGATTCTGGTTATGACCAGTACAAATCCGATGGGACCCTTTGAGCTTGTTGGACCGATCTTAAAAAATCCCGGTTGGTTTTTTGGGCTGGAGGGCAATAACCATCATTGCATGTTTCAGTTTATGGATCAGTGGTATATGGCGTATCATACAAGGATTCTTGAGGAGAGAATGGGGATTTTGCAAAATTACAGAAGCACGAGCATTGACAGCGTGCAGATTGACGAGAATGGCAGAATCAGCAACATACAGGCGACAAGGGAAGGCGTGGCGCAGACCCAGCCGGTTCATCCCTATCGTAAGCATAAAGCGGTCACAATGGCAGCGATGGGCGGCATTACCACAACACAGTACGGAGAGGACGCTGTCAAATATGGTTCCGGGGAGATGCTTTTGACAGGGATATCAGACGGAAGCTGGATCCAGCTCTGCGGGGTGGACTTTGGAGAAAAAATGGTTCAGTGTCTGGAAATGACAGTGCGGGGAACGCAGGGAGGCTGTGTGAAAGCATATCTGGACAGTCCTCATGGCACATGCTTGTGCGAGACAACGCTCATACCCGGAGATACGCAGGAGTTTACTGTCTGCAAGGGCATAGTCAACAGGCGGTTAAATGGGATTCATGACCTCTATTTTGTATTTCAGGGAGAGGGCTATGAAGTGTATGATTGGAGGTTTGTATGAAAGAGACATACCGTAATATATTTGCGGAAATGGGCATAGCGCAGCAGCAGATTGATAAGCGTCTGCGGGAAATCCGCGATTTTTATTTTGACGGAAAGGACGACGAGCGTGTCTATTACCCGGTGGGCGATGACATGGCATATATCATGGACACAGGAAACAATGACGCGCGCACGGAAGGCATGTCCTACGGAATGATGCTCTGTGTGCAGCTCGATCTGCGCGAAGCGTTTGACCGCCTCTGGAAGTGGACAAAGACGTATATGTGGATGCCAGACGGCGAAAACGAAGGATATTTTGCATGGTCCTGCGCTACGGACGGGACGAAAAATGCCGAGAGTCCTGCGCCGGACGGCGAAGAGTTTTTTGCGATGGCGCTGTTTTTTGCATCGCACCGATGGGGAGACGGCGAGGGGATTTTCAATTATTCCCATGAGGCAAAGGAGATACTGCGCGCGTGTCTCCATAAGGGAGATAACGGTAGAGCCGGTGCACCGATGTGGAACCGGGAAAATTACCAGATTTTATTTGTGCCGGGGTGCGGCTTCACAGACCCGTCGTATCATCTGCCGCATTTTTATGAGTTGTTTGCGCAGTGGGCATATGAGGAGGACAGACCCTTCTGGGCACGGGCGGCGCTTGAGAGCCGCAGGTATCTTGCGGCTGCCTGTCATCCGGAGACAGGGTTTTCGGCAGAGTACGCTGAATTTGACGGAAGCCCGATGAGCAGGCGGCTGCCGTGGACAGACGAACGGCACGACTGGTTCTACAGTGATTCCTATCGCACTGTGGCAAACATCGGACTGGACTATGAGTGGTTTGGAATGGACGAGGGCCAGTGTCAGGCGGCACAAAAAATACAGGAATTTCTGCTGGAGGATGGCAGGAAAAATACCTATCACATCTATGAGACAGACGGAAGGATTGCCGGGGAGCAGGCGCTTCATCCAGTGGCAGTCACCGCGACGGTGGCAATGTCTGTGCTTGCGGCGGATACACCCTACAGCAAGGAGTGGGTAGAGCGGTTCTGGAACCTTCCGATGCGCACAGGCGGCAGGAGGTATTATGACAATTGTCTGTATTTCTTTGCATTTTTAGCGCTCAGTGGAAATTATAGAATCTGGTAGGAATGTGTTCATAAAAAACAGGGATAAGATGTTTAGTTTAACGGGTAACATCGTCCCTGTTTTTCATACAATAAGGATAGCAGAATGGCGGCAGAAGATAAAATGAAAAAATAAAGGAGGTACAAAGAGGATGGGAATCAAGGCTAAGCTTTTGTTGATGGGGATATTTTCTATTGTTGTGGCAGTATGCATCGGTGTTCTTGGCATTAACTCGATCAACAGGAATGGAAGAAACAGTGAGATTGAAGCGATCGTCAACGAGATGGACGTGCTACAGGCCAAAAATCTCGCACTGGAGGCGCAGTATCAATACTATATTGACCAGAGCTATCTTGCGCAAATCCGCAGCAATTTAGAGCAGATGACGGCAAATGCTGAGCTGCTGCAGCGTCAGGCGGGAGGAAAGTACAAAGAGGATGTTGACATGATGCTGGACAGACTGACGAGAAGCAGGGAAAATTACAGCAATATCAGCGAGTACAGCAGCACACGGGGATTTGACGGCGAGAGTGGCTTATACCAGCAGTATCTTGAAGCAGGCAGTGCACTGACTGAAAGCTTTAAGGGGCTGGTGGACAAGCAGGAATGGCTTGAAATCAAGTGGATTGATGCCCAGATGTGGTCGAGCGGCGAGCGTGTGGTGATAGATGACAAGGACTATGTAAAACTGGTTTACACAGGCCCTGTGCCGGAGAAGGTGAAGCGCAACTCGATGGCGTTTCGTATCGGAGGAACACTGACGTATCATAATAACAGCTACATAACAGACATTAAACTGACCAATGGCACCGACGAGATGAACATTGATCTGGGTACGGTTGAGAGCGTCAGCGGTTCCGGACTTGCCTATGTGGACAGTGAACTTACCACTTTTGACGGCCAGCCTGCGATTCGTGTGGGCTGTAATTTCAATGCGGCAAATGAGGGCTGGGAGGAGTTTGCGGTGCAGATTTCTGTCAAAGAGTATCCAGTACAGGATTATCATACGATTGTATACACGCTTTATCTGGAACCCACCGATCTGTCCTTTGACTATAAATACGGCGGGTCTTACTCTGGCGTCTACAGTTTTGAAACCAGCCATGAACAGCTTGACAGCATGGTAAATGCCTACAGCAAACTCGTGGTGGAAGGAAAAGCTGTGCCGGAGGATTATGCAAAGATAGAGGCGCTTGCGGCAGAGCTGGCAGAGAATATTCCGCTGTACACATCAAGCGGAGATCTTGCACAGGACTCTATTGCCAAGCTGAACGCAAAGAAGGAATTTCTCCAGCAGATGAAGGCGCTCGACGACAAGATTCTTGCCTTGAAGGCAGAGAATGTAGTATTAAACAATGAGCTGAGCGCATTGTGCACCACGGTCAAGGACAAGACTTCTGCGGATATGGTGCAGGTAAAAGCTACTGTACAGCGCGTAAGTATTATAGTGATTGTATTGGCGTCAATGATACTGGTGGGCATGACGGTGCTGATCGGTACCGGCATTGACCGGACAGTCATGCTGTTCCGGCAGGCATTGGACAAGATTACACAGGGGCAAATATCTGTTCGAATCAAAGCGGACGGACGCGATGAATTTTCGCAGTTTGGCAGGAGTCTGAATGTGTTCTTAGACAAACTCGAGGGCAGCATCACCCATTTGCAGGGAATCTCAACAAATCTTGCGGAGGCAGGCGGCAAACTTGAACAGAAGGCAAACCGGACGAAAGGGGCGGCGTCGGTGGTGAGCACTGCGCTCGATGAGATTGCGAGAGGCGCGGCGACGCAGGCAAGTGACCTTGCGGCTTCCTCACAGCAGGTATCGGGTATGCAGGAAAATATGGTTCACATCAGTCAGAGTGTGGATGTCTTGTCAGAGACTGCCAGGGGAATGAACGAAAAAGGGACACAGGCGACCAGAATCGTCCAAGAGCTGAGCAGTACGAGCGACAAGACAACAGATGCCTTCCTGAGAATTTCAGAACAGATTCATAAGACGGATGCGTCTGTTGTAAAGATTCAGGAGGTGGTGAATCTCATCGCCCAGATTGCGACCCAGACCAACCTGCTGTCACTCAATGCCAGCATAGAAGCAGCGCGGGCAGGAGAGGCAGGAAAAGGCTTTGCTGTCGTGGCGAGTGAGATTCAGAAGCTGGCAGAGCAGACCAATTCCTCCGCAAAGGTAATTGATGAGATTATTTTGTCTTTGTCGAATGAGTCCCAGCAGACAGTACAATCGATCAATGAGGTCACAGATATGATCGTGAACCAGAAGGCAAAACTCGACGAGACCAAAGCGAAATTCGAGGTTGTGGAGGAGGGGATCCTGTCCACTGGCAAAGGAATGAAAACAGTGCTGGAGCAGGCAGATGTGTGCGGCAGGGCAGGCGAGCATGTCGTCAGCCTGATGACAAATCTCTCTGCCATAGCAGAGGAGAATGCCGCGACGACAGAACAGACAAATACCTCGATGAATGAGCTCAATGATGCCACGGCGTCGCTTGCGCGGACTGCAATGGAGTTAAAGCAGTTATCGGCATCAGTTGAGGAGAGCCTGAACTATTTCCATACCGAAAAATAATATCTATAAATAGTAGTGGTAGTTTGTAAACTTTAGTAGGTTTTAAAAAATGCTAAAAAAGGCTAAAATGTACCTACAGATTTACGATGCACGAACATTATTTTTTGAGTATGGAGGAGGGAAAACATGATTCGGTACAAAAGCAAAAAAATTCTGGCATTGATTTTGTCAGGGGTGCTGATCGCGGGAAGTGTTCCGGTCACGTCCAATGCTGCGGAGCAATCGGGTGAAAGCACCGAGGAATATGCAGAAAGCACAGACGGGCAGTATACGGACAGCACAGAGGAGAACCGTGCAGCCGGGAAGGACACGTCCGAAGAAAGTACTGCCGAGGAGAGCAAGCCAGAGAGCAGTGCAGCGCATACCGATGAGGAGAGCAAGCCAGAGAGCAGTGCAGCGCATACCGACGAGGAGACCAAGCCAGAGGAAAGCATTGTTGAAGGAAGTACTGACGAGGAAAATGCTGCTGAGGAAAGTACTAATGAAGAAAATACTAATGAAGAAAATGCTGCTGAAGAAAATACGACGGAGGTAAACAGCAGCGAAGAGAGTACGGCGGCGGAGACGACAGAGAATGTGACGGAAACAGAGACGGATACAACAGAGACAGAAACCGAAACAGAGACGGATACGAAAGAGACAGAGACGGAAAGCGAAACGGAAACAGAGACAGAAGAAGATTTTAAGGTATTATTGAGCGACAGACAGATTGCGGAGACGGATAATATTCTATCAGACTTCAATACAAGCTTTGAAGAAACAAAGGAGAAAGGGAAGCTGCACTGGTGGAATCATTTAACGAACGGCGCAAACGATAAGCTTACACAGAAAGAATACGGTGGGAAACCAAAGCCGTCAGCAGACTGCGGTGACTTTTATTTGGAAGCTCATCCTAATACTGATATTGATGCGAATAAGGGAGAAAGCGGAGCCTATATTTGCAGTAATGGGATTGCCGAGGTGATTAAACCAGAAGTAACGTATGAATTTACATATTTTGCTAAACTGGCTGATGGAATGGATAGCGGAACTGTAAACTTGGAAGTGAAAAGTGTCGGCGAAAACTGGTCTACGGTAAAGGATGCTAAGATAACGTTGGACAGTGAGGTGGAACTTGACAGTAGACAATGGAAGCAGGTGAGCGGAACTTTTCAATTGCCGGCACATGCTGAACGCAAAGAAGTTGCAGTGAGATTTGTAGCATCAGAGAATCTTGTATTCTGCATCGATGATCTAAGAGTAGCGACAGTGGAAGGTGTGGAGGATGACAGCCAGATTTCAGATAAAGATAATATCCTATCAAAATTTAATACAAGTTTTGAAAACGTGAGAGATGGCGGAATACTGCACTGGTGGAATCATTTAACGAATGGCGCAAACGATAAGCTTACACAGAAAGAATACGGTGAGGAATCAAAGCCGTCAGAATACTGTGGTAACTTTTATTTGGAAGCTCATCCTAATCCTGATATTGATACGAATAAGGGAGAAAGCGGAGCCTATATTTGCAGTAATGAGATTGCCGATGTAATTAAGCCAGAAGTAACATATAAATTTACATATTTTGCTAAACTGGCTGATGGAATGGATAGCGGAACTGTAAACTTGGAAGTGAAAAGTGTCGGCGAAAACTGGTCTACGGTAAAGGATGCTAAGATAACGTTGGACAGTGAGGTGGAACTTGACAGTAGACAATGGAAGCAGGTGAGCGGAACTTTTCAATTGCCGGCACATGCTGAACGCAAAGAAGTTGCAGTGAGATTTATAGCATCAGAAAATTTATCCTTCTGTATCGATGACCTGCGTGTCGCTGCCAGCGACAAAGGCGATGTCGAGTACAGCGATAATCTGGTGAAGAATCCATATTTCGCAGAATCTGATCTCTCTATGTGGGAGAAGGCAAAAGGAGAGGCATCAATATCAACGGCAACGGCAGACAAGGTAGTCTTTGATGATATTGCTACCTATGGTGTCATCGAAAACAGGAAAAGCAACTATGACTGTTTTGCACAGGACATGACAGGAATCCTCAAATCCGGCAGCTCGTATGAATATTCTTTCTATGTCAAGCTCGATGCTGAAGATTACAAAGATGCACCAGCAGAGCAAAGAGAGATTAGTTTTGCACCATATGTGATTGTTGAGGGACAACCAACTTACTGGAGTTCGAGTGATTCAGGGATACTTGACAGTGGGTGTATCAAAAAGATTCCAGCCGGTGAGTGGGTAAAATTTGAGGGAAGTTTCAATCCTAAATTTGAGGGAGAGGCAGATGCTCTTATCATCAGAATTTTGGAACAGGGAACAAATTATGGACAAGGAGATTGTGTAAAAGGCAAGTATTATGTTACAGGTGTCTCTATCCATGAAGTCAAGAAACCCATCAAAGAGATTGAGTGGGATATCCCCAATCTCAAGGATACAGTTTCCAGCAACGATAAGGGAATCGGTACAGATGCCTACACAGGCGCGCTCCTCACGGTTTCAGATTTGTCAGACCAGCCGTTGATGGACTTGGTTCAAAAACATTTCAATGCAGTGACCTTTGAGAATGAGATGAAAATGGACGCCATGTTTGGCTATCATGACGACAATAACTCGGCACCGGGGTTTGATACAATCACATGGACGCGTGCGGACGGTACAGAGATGAAAGACTACAAAGTTCCGCAACTGAATTACAGCAGGGCGGACAAGATACTGGATGCACTCAAAGAATGGAATACCAAGCATCCAGACAGCGTTATCAAGGTCAGAGGGCATGTGCTTGTATGGCATTCACAGGCGCCGGAGTGGTTTTTCCATGAGGACTGGGATATCAATAAACCTGATGCCAGCGCAGAGGTGATGGATGCACGTCAGGAGTGGTATATCAAAACAGTACTTGAGCATTATACAGGGGACAGCAGCCCTTATAAGGGAATGTTTTATGGCTGGGATGTCGTTAATGAGGCAGTCAGCGACAGCAGCGGAGATTACAGACATGAAGATGAGAAATCCAGCTGGTGGCGGGTATACAAAAGCGAGGATTTTATCGTCAATGCATTCCGCTATGCCCATCATTATGCGCCGTTAGATCTTGAGCTTTATTACAATGATTACAATGAGTGCATGGGAAATAAAGTATCCGGTATCGAAAAGCTGTTAAGAGAAGTAAAATCTCATGAAACGGATAAAAAGCTTCCTACAAGGATCGATGCGATGGGAATGCAGTCGCACCATACAATTTCTTCTCCGACAGTCAGCCAGATCAGGGATGCAGCGGTAAGGTATGGCAAGATCGTCGGAAAGATACAGCTTACAGAGCTGGATCTCAAGGCAAGTGATGATTTTGATGGCACAGATGCCACACTTCAGAATGAGTATACCAAGCAGGCGTACAGATACAAAGAAATCTATGATGTGATGCGTGAAGTTGACGCGATGGAGGACATTGATGTCAACGGAATTACTGTGTGGGGTGTGATCGACGGCAATTCATGGCTTCAGGACAGCAGTGATGTCGGGGGCGGAGCAGACGGAAGCAAGAAGCAGGTACCATTGCTTTTTGATGATGATTATAAAGCAAAGCCATCATTCTATGCGTTTGTGAATGCAGATAAATTAGAGCCTTACATTCGCAGTGTCACAGTGATGCAGGCGGCGGATGACAATCCGTATGTAAACGGAAAAAGCTATGAGATTCAGGGAATCAATGCGAAGTTTATTCCAGTTTGGACAGACACGGAATTGAAGGTTCAGGTGACTGTACCCGATACAACTGCTGATGCAGGCGACAAAGTTACTTTATATATTGACTGGGATAAGTCCGATAATGCAGAAATTACGGAAATGACAAGGGCAAAAAGTCATGAGCAGGAGGACGGCAGCGGTTATGTCGCAGAGTTTACAGTACCCAGAGAATGTACAACAGCGATGAACTTTAGCATGGATGTTGTTGTATCGGACAATGGAGAATTGTATGCTTTTAATGACATGACAATGAATCAGGGAACAAGCAGTAAATACTATGCTTCTGCAATCACCAAGCCTTATATGACCATCGCCAAGGTTGGCAAGGACGTTATCAAGGTAGACGGAGAGCAGGAAGCAGCGTGGGAGCAGGCAAAAGAAGTACAGTTCCAGATTCGCACAGGCACCACACAGGCAGCGGCTTCCGCAAAGCTTTTGTGGGACGAGCAGTATCTGTATGTGCTTGCAACTGTGACGGACGCAGCACTGGATAAAACCTCCTCGCAAGTGCATGAGCGGGATTCTGTCGAAGTATTTATAGATGAAAACAATCACAAGTCAGATTCCTATGAGGCAGACGACAAGCAATATCGTATTGATTACGAAAATGAACAGAGCTATAATGGTGATAATTGTAATGCGGAGAATGTTGTCTCGAAAACTACAGTGACAGACAAAGGGTATCTGGTCGAAGCAGCATTTAAATGGACAGAGATTACGCCTGAGATCGGGAATAAGATCGGAATAGATCTGCAAATCAATGATGCGGAGAGCGGTAAGCGTATCGGCACTGTCAGTTGGTATGATGAGTCTGGGCAGGGCTGGTCCTCACCCAGTGTATTTGGTACAGCCACACTGGGCGATTTAATTAAGACACCTGATCCCGAGGAACCAGATGTAAGAGAAGAATTAAATAATCTGATCAGTGATTGTGAGACATTCATAAAAGATTCAAAAGAAGAAGATTATACACAAGAAACATGGAAAATTTTTATAGAAGCGTTTGAAACTGCGAAGCAGGTTCAGAATGATGAGAATGCAGCACCAGAAGCTATTCAAGCAGCATATGAAGAACTTATAAAAGCCAAAGAAGGATTGCTGCCTTATATAATAACAACAGATGGATTGCAAAGCCTGATAGATGAATGCGAATCATTAAAACAAGACAATTATACGAGTGAGAGCTGGGAAAATTTTGATAATGCTCTGAAAAATGCGAAGGACATCATATCAAAGCCAGATGTAACACAGGCAGAGATCGAAGAGGCTTATAAAAAACTTGTAGAAGCACGTACTGCATTAAAACAAATAGAGACGGAGACATCAGAACAGAAGGAGTTGAAAGGTTTAATCGCCGAGTGCGAAACATTGAATAAAGACGACTATACAGCAGATAGCTGGAGTTCATTTGTAAAGGCTTTAGAGGATGCAAAGAATGTATTGGAAAAACCAGATGCAACATCGGAAGATGTGCAAAAAACACTGGCGGCATTGAAGGAAGCAAAGGCAGGATTAGAGAAACAGGAGGAATCCAAGCCAGTTGATAAGGAACCGCTGAAAGAACTGCTTAGTCGTTGTGAAGAGCTGAATCCAAATGATTACACAATGGATAGCTGGGTGGCTTACGAAAAAGTACTCGCAGAAGCAAGGGCAGTATTAGAAAATGAGGCAGCAGTACAGGAGGATGTACAAAATATAATTACAAGGCTTTCGGAGGCGTTGAGTCAACTGAAAGAGAGAGAAGGACTGTGGGCGTTAGAGATAGCAGATGTAACTTACACCGGAAAAGCATTGAAACCTCCAGTAACAGTATATGACGGCAAAACACTGCTGACATTAGGCAGGGATTACACTGTAAGCTACAAGAAAAATACAAAGCCGACAGATCAGGCAGAAGCAGTCATTAAAGGAAAAGGAAACTATGCTGGAAACACTACAAAGAACTTTAAAATTGTACCGAAGAATATCGCAGACGAAGATATTCTCATTCCGAATCTCTATGTCAAGGCACCCAAGGCAGGCAAAAGCGTGACCGTAGCGCCAGTCGTGACAAGAAACGGCAAGAAACTGACCAAGAAGGATTTTGCTGTAGACAGTATTCAGGACAATGCAGGCAGCAAGGTAGACCGCGTGACACAACCGGGAACATACACGGTGGCAGTCAAAGGTGTGGACGCAAACGGATACACCGGAACCAAAGAGATTCAGCTCGTGGTGCTAAACAGCAGTCAGGTGCTCATGAGTGCGGTAAAGGTGACAGGCATTCAGAACAAAATATACACAGGCGATAAAGTTGTACCTGAATTTACCGTAAAATATGGACAGGAAACACTGGAAGCAGATAAGGATTATAAAGTATTCTGTGACAGCGTAGAAGTCGGTACTGCGACAGCAGTTATCAAGGGCATCGGTGAAAAATATGTCGGCGAAAAAACCGTGACATTCAAAATTACAGGCACCGTGTTAAAGCCAGCAAATGTTCAGCTCGAAAATGCTTCGAATCTGTATTACACTGGAAATGCGATAGAACCCGTGGTAAAGATTTCAGACGCAGAGCAGAACCGTGATTTTACAGTGTCATATGACAAAAATGTAAAGGCAGGTACAGCCACGGTGACGGTAAAGGGTATCGGAAAATATACTGGAACCGTAAAGAAAACATTTAAGATTGCACCGTTTGACATACAGCAGAATCCGGAGGGCAAGCTCAGCTATCAAACTGCTGGTATGGAAGTACCTTATATGAAGGGCGGAAGCAAACTAAAAGCATCCGATCTGAAAGCAGTATTTAACGGTAAAAATCTGGTTGAAGGTACAGACTATACACTGGTTTATTCAGGAAACAAGAAGCTTGGAACAGCTACTGTTAAAATCAAGGGCAAAGGTAATTTCAAGGGAACGACAGCGCCAGTCAGCTTTACAATTCATACACAGGACCTTGCCAAGTTGACAAATGTTATCATATCCGATGTGGCAAATAAGAATGCAAGGAAATACACCAATGTAAGTCTGACGATCAAGGACTTTGACGAAAAACCTCTGAAAAAGGGAACGGATTACAGTGTTACCTTCACAAAGACGGACGGCACAACACCGATTACAGAGACGCCTAAGGCGGGCGATGTGATTCGCGCAACAATAGAGGGTAATAATTGTTATACAGGAGAAATTTATAAAGACTTTCGGATTATAGACGACAGTGCGGATATTTCCAAGGCAAAAGTAGAAGTGACCCCGCAGTATTATACTGGAAAGGAAATTACATTGTCAGAGATCAATCCCGTCACAGGAAAACAGCAGATTTTCGTTACCATCAATGTCGGCGGCGAGAAGAAAACGCTCAGGGAAGGAACGGACTATGAGATTGTCAAGCATGGCTACACTAAGAATATCAACAAGGGCACCGGAAAAATGACAATTCGCGGAATCAATCAATATGGCGGAATCCAGACTGTTTCCTTCAAGATTACAGCGCAGGCGCTCGACCATGTAGAATGGTATGAAAACCTGTATAAATCGTCAATGTCTGGCATCATGAAAATTTTATCCAATAAATACAACTGAATCCATTCATTCAGATAAAAGAAAATCCCTCCATATAACGAGGGATTTTCTTGTGTATACAAGTATGCGCCGCTGTCAATCAGTCCTGCTGGCATGAACTTTTATCTGGTAAATTCGCAGAATAAATGTTAAAATAGGCAGTATCAAGACGGAACTGGAGGAGGAGTATATGCTGGATTTAGAAATAAAAGAATATCTTTCAAAAGTTGGTATCCGCAGACTTCATGCGCTGGACACGGCACTCATTGAAGCCTTTGGACAAGACGAGGGGGAGAGGCACATAGAACGGCTGACACATCTGTATGACCAATCAGAAAAACGGTTAGTCTATGGGGAAGATGGAATATCCTTTCTTCACCGTCAGGAGGAGATTGTCGATTACCTGAATCAAAGCTTGCAGATGAGCCTGCTTGCAGCATCGTTTTATGACCACGTGTTTTTCAAAAGAGTTCTGGAGTATCTTGTTAAGTATGACTCGTTTTGCGCGGGAGAGCTTGTGGATATTGGCTGTGGCAATGGGATACTGACCTGCTTTCTCGCACTGCGTCATCCCGAAGCGGTGGTCACAGGAATCGAACTTTCGCAAAATGCAGTCTTGGCGGCAAGCGAGCTTGCCGCGCGCCTTCAAGTGGACAATGTGCAGTTTTACAGCGCGGACAGGCTGCGGCAAAAGAGCTGTGACACGCTGTTTTCGTGCCGTACAGTGCATGAAAATGTCATATGGAGAGCGCTCTGCGAAGAGCCAGAACCGGCATCGCTGTCCGTCGAGGAACACACCAGACGGCATAGCGCATATGCAACAGAGCTTGCGGCGTACATCAAGCCCAAAGGATATTTTATCAGTGTAGAGCGCTATGAGGAGGGCAACGCTTACACCGGCCTGCTTCGCGCATTCGAGCGCGCGGGACTTTGTCAGATCAGGGGGACACATATGCAGTTTTCCTGCAAAAATGGAGAGAATACGGCAGTGTTTCAGGCGATGATTTTTCAGAAAACAGGCGTGTAGCAGTGCCGGACGTGGACGGCGCTGGCGGCATGTTCCTTTCCATGTCTGTGCGCAGAACCTGTGCAGAAAAAGAAAAGAGGTGCAGTATGGACAGCAAACCATTACCGGTAGGGATTGATAATTTTGAGCACTTAATAACAAGGGGATATTACTTTATAGATAAGACATGCTTTATCAAAGAGCTGTTGGACAAAAAGGGAAGTGTCAATTTATTTACGCGCCCGCGCCGCTTTGGAAAAACGCTGAATATGAGTATGCTTCAGTATTTCTTTGAAGATATGCGCACGGACGATGACACGAAAAAAGACAACACGTATCTTTTTGAGAATATGAAAATTATGGAGGCGGGTGAGGAGTATCTTGCGCATATGGGAAGCTATCCTGTGATCAATCTGACATTGAAGGATGCCAAGCAGCCTGATTTCACACTTGCATATGAGGTGCTCAAGTGGCAGATTGCGGACGAGTATGCAAGACACCAATACATTTTGCAGGATGAGCGGCTTGCTGCGGAGCGGGACACCTATATGGAGATTCGGATGCGCAGGGCAGACCGCAGCGCATACAATAATTCCATCAAATTCCTGTCACAGTGCTTGCAAAAATATTACGGCAAAAAAGTGATTATCCTGATTGATGAATACGATGTGCCGCTTGAGAATGCGTTTACCCAGAATTTCTATAATGAAATGACAGGGTTTATCCGCTCTTTGTTTGAGTCTGCCTTAAAAACAAACAGCAGTTTGGAATTTGCTGTGATAACAGGGTGCCTTAGAATTTCAAAGGAGAGTATTTTTACCGGACTGAATAATCTTGAAGTGATATCCATTCTTGACTGGAATTATGGGGAGTATTTCGGATTTACAGAACAAGAAGTCCGTAAACTTTGCAATGACTATGAACTGGGGCAAAAATATGATCTAATTAAAGAATGGTATAATGGATATATATTCGGAAATACCAAGGTCTATAATCCGTGGAGTGTTATCCAGTATGTGAAGGCATTGACAACGCATGAGGAGGAGTTCCCGCGGTCATACTGGGCCAATACATCCTCGAATACCGTAGTGCGCAGGCTGATTGAACTGGCGGATGACAGCGTAAAGAGTGAACTGGAAAATCTGATTGACGGAGGCACGGTGGAGAAGCCTGTCCATGAGGACATCACTTACAGCGAAGTGTATGAGCGCATGGAGAATCTGTGGAATTTTATGTTTTTTACCGGATATTTCAAGAAAACAGGCGAGCGGATGGGAGAGGATGATATGCGTTATCTGACGCTTGCGATACCCAATCGGGAAGTGCGCTATATTTTTCGTGAAAAGATTATGGCATGGTTTGAGCACAAAATGAAAACGCGGGACTTGACCCGGCTGCACACGGCATTTGTCAATAAGGATACCCAGACGCTAGAGGAAGAACTGACGGCGGTTTTATACGAAACGATCAGTTCTTTTGATGAGAGTGAAAATTATTATCACGGGCTGGTGGCGGGATTGCTGTCGGGAATGAAAGGATACCGCACAAAATCCAACCGGGAGACGGGAAAGGGCAGGTGTGATCTGTTCGTCAAACCTATCTCACGCCGCAAGGAGGCTTTTATCGTAGAATTTAAAACCACGAAAAAGATCAAGGAGCTTGAGCCAAAAGCCAAGGAGGCACTGCAACAGATCGAGGACAAAAAATACAGTTTAGAACTAGCAGATGACGGATACGATATTGTAGGGAATTATGGGATTTCATTCTGCGGAAAGGACTGTTGTGTCATGTTCCGGGCGGGGACGACGCCGTGACAGGGGATTGAACGAAGTCAGAACTTCACAAAGAGGTTCTGGCTTTCTTTTTTTGGTCATGAATCTGACATTTTTGCTATGAATCTGATTTTACTTTGATCAAGAATGCGATATGCTCAATCAGGAAGGAACAGGGGGTATTGGGGACATCGAAAGAATGGAGGAAAAATATGCAGCCAGAAACAATTGTATCGACAAATCAGATCGCACTTGATCACGGAAACGAGATTTTCACACTCAATCATCCAGACAACTACACATATCTGTATTTTCCGATTGCCGGAGAGCAGGGGATCAAGTCCAGTGTAACGCCAAGTTTTGGGGGCGACAGCAAATTAGATCAAAATACATTTCTGCTTGAGCCAGTGAGCAGCGAAAATCTTCACAACAATAAATCGTCCAGAAATTTTTGGTGCTGTGTTGAAGGCGTGGGCGCATGGTCTGCGACAGGCATGTCAGCGGAGGCGGAGTGTGACAAATATACAGCGCGTCAGGACGAATGCAGCATGGAGGCAGGTTTCATGTGGCAGACTGTGACCAGAAAGTCTTCCAGATACCAGCTCAAATCGACTGTCACAAGTTTTGTGCCTGTTGACCACAATGTAGAGCTTCTGCATGTTGTCATTGAGAACACAGCAGAGCACACACAGCAAATAACACCAATTGCAGCAATTCCAATCTATGGGAGAAGTGCGGACAATATACGGGATCACCGCCACGTAACTTCGCTTTTGCACCAGATCACAGTGACAGGGCAGGGCGTGGAGGTGAAACCCAAACTATCCTTTGATGAGAGAGGGCATCAAAAGAATGAGGTGACATATTTTGTGTACGGCGTAACAGGCAATGGTGAGACGCCGGAACAGTTTTTCCCAGTCACAGAGGATTTTATCGGGGAAGGCGGAAGCCTGACTGCGCCGCTGGCTGTAAAGAACAATGCAGAGGGCGCAGAGGCAGGCATACAGATTGACGGAAAAGAGGCGCTGGGCGGTCTGAAATTTCGCAGTGTGGCGCTTGAAAAAGGCGGGACGGTGTCATACACCATCATCATCGGCGCTGCGGCGGCAGCAGCAATGGAGGAGATGCGGAAGGTGGCTTTCGCCTATGACAGCACAGACAAGGTGCGCGATGCCATACACAAAACAAACGATTATTGGCAGGAGAAAGTCAATGTTTGGTTCCAGACTGGAAATAAGACAGCGGACAGCTATCTGCGGTGGATTTGTTTCCAGCCGATTCTGCGGCGTCTGTATGGGTGTTCTTTTCTTCCGCATCACGACTATGGCAAGGGCGGCAGGGGATGGCGGGACCTCTGGCAGGACTGCCTGTCGCTGCTGTTCATGAATCCCGACGGTGTGCGTCAGATGATAGTTGATAACTATGGCGGTGTCAGAATGGATGGGACGAACGCCACGATTATCGGCGAGAAGCAGGGCGTGTTCAAGGCGGATCGAAACAGCATTACGCGCGTCTGGATGGATCACGGGTTCTGGCCGTTTCTGACAACAAAGCTCTATATTGACCAGACAGGGGACATTCAAATTCTTGACGAGAAAGTACCGTATTTTAAAGACCGTCAGGTACACAGAGGGCAGGCGGCTGACAGTGAGTGGAACGAGGATTACGGTATGCAGCAGAGAACGCAGGAAGGTTCCATTTATACCGGGAGCATTTTAGAGCACATTCTGTTGCAGCAGTTGTGTGCATTTTATGAGGTGGGTGCGCATAACCAGATTTGCCTGCGCAATGCAGACTGGAACGATGCGCTTGACATGGCGCCGGACAGAGGAGAGAGCGTGGCGTTTACAAGTGCCTATGCATACAATCTCAGAGAGCTTGCAGCGTATCTTGAGAAATACGAATCCGCTACAAAAACTGCGCAGTTGGAGTTGGCTGAGGATATTAAAATCCTTCTTGCAGGCGAGGTGCACAACTATGATGAAATCGAGTGGAAGCGGGCAGTCTTGCAGCAGTATACATGCACCTGCACGCATCATATTTCTGGCAAGACAGTACAGGTAACTGTCTCAGAGCTGGCACAGAAGCTCAGAGATATGGCGGCGTGGATGATGGAGAATATTCGCCGCAAGGAGTGGGTGACGGACGCGGAAGGAAACGGATGGTTCAACGGCTACTATGACAACAATGGAAATCAGGTGGAGGGCGTGCACGGCGGCAATGTGCGCATGATGCTCACCAGTCAGGTATTCTCTATTATGAGCGGAACGGCTGACGCGGAAATGACGGCAAAAATCTGCCGGAGTGCGGACAGGTATCTCTATCGGGAGAACATTGGCGGCTACCGGCTGAACACGGAGTTTGACGAGGATAAATTTGATCTTGGCAGGATGTTTGGCTTTGCGTATGGCGAAAAAGAAAATGGGGCTGTGTTTTCCCATATGACTGTCATGTACGCCAATGCACTGTACCAGCGAGGCTTTGTCAAGGAGGGATACAAGGCGCTCAACACCCTGCTGGCAACGGCGATGGATTTCGGTACAAGCAAAATTTATCCCGGTGTGCCAGAGTACTTTGATGCCAATGGGCGCGGAATGTACCACTACCTGACAGGGGCGGCAAGCTGGTTTATGCTGACCATGATTACGCAGGTGTATGGCGTCAGGGGAGATCTGGGGAATCTGGTGCTTGCGCCGAAGCTGATGTCCGAGCAGTTTGATGCGGACGGAAATGCTTCCGTTCAACTGAGCTTCCTGAAAAAGACATTCTTAATCCGCTATCACAATCCGAAAAAGCTGTCCTATGGGGCATATCAGATTGAACAGGCTTGGTGCGGGGACAGGAAATTGCAAAAAATGACACAAATGTCAGATATGGTATGCATGGAAAAGCAAGCAATCGAAGCGCTTGACAGCACTGTGCATGTGATTGATGTGACGCTTGGTTCGATTGCATAATCTGTTTGTAAAGGACGCAGATGGACGAAATAAATTCGTAAAGGCAAAAGGAGAAAAAGAAAAATGCAATATGGTTATTTTGATGATGAGAAAAGAGAGTATGTGATTACCAGACCTGACACGCCTGCGCCGTGGGCGAACTATCTTGGCTCCCCGGAGTACGGCGCGGTGATCTCCAACAATGCGGGTGGTTACAGCTTTGCGAAATCAGGGGCTAACGGCAGGATTCTGCGTTATGTGTTCAATGGCTTTGACCAGCCGGGACGCTATATTTACATACGCGACAATGACAGCAAGGATTACTGGTCGGCTTCATGGCAGCCTGTCGGCAAAGATTTGGATTCCTACCAGAGCAAATGCTGCCATGGAACAGCATACACAAGAATGGAGGCGGACTACAGCGGCATTCATTCGGAGGCGCTTTACTATGTGCCGCTCGGCAAGTCCTACGAGGTCTGGAATTTGAAGATCACAAACAACACCGATGCGCCAAGGAATCTGAACATCACAGGATATGCAGAGTTTACAAACAACAATAATTATGAACAGGATCAAGTCAATCTCCAGTATTCCATGTTCATCACAAGAACCGCCTTTGAGAAGGACCGCATCCGCCAGACAATACACGGCAATCTGGACGGTCTTGAGGATGGAAAGGAGGTTGACAACAAGCTCGCAATCGATCGTTTCTTTGGTCTGGCAGGTGCGCAGGTGGCTTCCTACTGTGGAGACAGGGAGAAATTTATCGGACGCTATCATGGCTATGGAAATCCTGTAGGTGTTCTGAACGGAGATCTTGGCGGGGAATTAAGTTACAATGAAAACGGCTGCGGCGCGCTTGCCACTACACTGACACTTGCGGCGGGTGAGACGAAGGAAATTGCCTTTGTACTTGGCATGAAGTACAAAGATGAGGCGGACAGAATTATGAAAAATTATGAGAATCCGTCACAGACCTGCGCACGGGAGTTGGAAGAGCTTGTCACATACTGGCATGAAAAACTGTCTCATTTTCAGGTAAAAACACCCAGTCCGGCATTTGATACCATGATAAATACATGGAATGCCTACAACTGTTTTATGACCTTTATCTGGTCGCGCGCCGCTTCTTTTATCTACTGTGGTCTCCGAAATGGATACGGCTATCGCGATACTGTGCAGGACATTCAGGGAATCATTCATCTGGCGCCGGAGATGGCGGTCGAGAAAATTCGCTTTATGCTCTCGGCGCAGGTTGACAACGGCGGCGGACTCCCGCTTGTGAAGTTTACGCACAATCCCGGACATGAGGACACGCCGGACGACGCGTCCTATGTACAGGAGACAGGACATCCCGCATACAGGGCAGACGACGCACTCTGGCTGTTTCCTACCGTTTACAAATATGTGTCAGAATCAGGAAACATGGCGTTTATCGACGAGGTGATTCCATTTGCCAACAAGGATCAGGCAACGGTGTATGAGCACTTAAAGCGCGCCGTGGACTTTTCGATGAAGCATCTGGGGCCGCATGGTCTGCCGGCAGGACTTTATGCGGATTGGAATGACTGTTTGAGGCTGGGAAAGGAAGGCGAATCTTCCTTTGTGGCATTACAATATTTCTATGCAATGACAATCTTAAAGAAGTTTGCCGTGTATAAGAAGGATGATGCCTATATCGCCTTTCTGGATGAAAAACAAAAGGAACTTGGAGAGCGCATTCAAAAACTCTGTTGGAATGAGGACAGGTTTATCAGAGGCTTTACAGAGAGCGGCGAGGTGATTGGAAAGCGGACGGACAAGGAGGCAAATATGTGGCTCAATCCTCAGAGCTGGGCAGTGATCAGCGGCCTTGCCACGGCTGAGCAGGCGGACAAAGCGCTTGACATGGTATATGAGCGGCTGAATACAGAATATGGCGCTGTGCTGATGGACCCGCCGTATCATTTGGAGGCTTTTGACGGTGCGCTTGCAGTGATTTACAATGCGGGCGTCAAGGAAAATTCCGGCATTTTCTCGCAGTCGCAGGGATGGATTATTCTTGCAGAGGCGCTTTGCGGACACGGTGAGCGGGCATTTGCCTATTTTCAAGAAAACGCGCCGTCCGCCCAGAATGACAGGGCGGAGATTCGCAAGCTGGAGCCATACTGCTATGGACAGTTCACAGAAGGCAAGGCAAGCCCGCACTTTGGGCGCTCACATGTGCACTGGCTGACAGGCACAGCGTCCACTGTCATGGTGGGATGCGTGGAGGGAATCCTCGGAATGCGGCCTGATTTTCACGGACTCAAAATCGCGCCCTCCATCCCGAAAGCGTGGGACGGATTTGAGATTGACAAGGATTTTCGGGGCGTGCATCTCCATATCACAGTGAAAAATCCCGGTCATGTGGAGTCTGGCTGCAAATCGCTGCGGGTAAACGGTCAGTTGATGGAAGAAAATTATATTCCGGCAGAGCTTCTTGCGAAAGAAAATGAAGTGGAGCTTGTGATGTCGTAAATATTTATATTTTAAATAGAAGAAACGTGACAGCATGTTTACGGTGCAGTCACGTTTTTCTTTCTGTACAGGCAGTTTGGTGTCTGATTCACCATGTCTGGTGGTAATGTCTGTCGCGGTATTTTTTGGGTGTGAGTCCGACGTATTTTTCAAACGTTTGAATAAAATGACTCTGCGAGGAGAAGGCAAGGTAATTGGCAATGTCAATCAGACTATAGTCGGAGTATCGGAGAAGGTTTTCTGCCTTCTCTATTTTTTTTTCGCGGATATAGTCGCTGATGGAAATGCCGAGATTCTGTTTAAAGAGACGCGACAGGTAGCTTGGCGACAGCGTTGTGTACACGGCAAGCTCATTGATGGTAATGCGCTCGTTAATATGGCTGTAGATATAGTCTGTACACTGCACAATCGGTTTTGAGATGATGGCGTTTTTTTGAAGTACAAGCATTTTGCCGGTGAAATCAAGTACCATACTCCGATGCAGTTCTGCGATGGTTTCGATGTTGGTGCACGAATCCATCTTTAGGATGTAAAAGTCGCTGAGCCGGTAAGCCTGCTCTAACTCAAGTCCGCCCTCGACACAGTGCCGTGTCAGCAGCGCGGCAGTGACAACAAAATGATATTTTAGATTGGTCAGCGCATTTTTAGACAGTACGCCCATACCTTCTGGATTGGTGAAGTCTCCCTGATTTAGATTTTTTCTGACAAATTCCATATCACCGTTCTTCACGGCGGAATAAAAGGAATATTCTTCCTCCATTGGACGGTGATAGGTTTCGGATTCGCTGTCTGACAGCTCGCGTTTATACCATTCGTTTCGCAGATTGTTCATATGTATACACTCCCTATGACAAAATTTAATCAATTTTACTTTATTTTTTAAGATTATTATAATTATGTCATGATTTTGATATTTTTACAACTAATTTTATATTGGTTTATTGGGCAGTATGCTATAATCCTTCTTGTAAGTTCAAAGTAACTGTAAATTTGCATAGTAAAACACAAAGGGAGGACTTTAAAATGAAGAAAAAAATAATCAGCAGTTTATTGGCGGCTTCCATGATCATGACAGCGCTCACTGGGTGCGGCGGCACGGACAGCGGCAATAACAATGCAACGCAGGACAATGCAACGACAGTGAATAATGACAGCGCGAATAATGCAGACAACGCACAGGAGCCTGCTGACGCGGCACCGGAGGGCGATGACGCGGCGGCGTCCAATGAGGGCAAGGTGATCAATGTCTACAGCTTCAATGATGAGCTTCGCAAACGTATCACAGCGGTTTATCCGGAGATTGTGGACACGTCAGACGACGGCACGACCTCCAGCTTAAAGGACGGCACAGAGATCCACTGGATCATCAATCCGAATCAGGATGGCGTCTATCAGGATAAACTGGATGAGGCGCTCAACAATCAGCTGACGGCAGCGGATGATGATAAGGTGGACATCTTTGCAGCGGAGATAGACTATGTGGTCAAGTACACAGATGCGGATATTGATGCGGCGATGCCGCTCGAAGCGCTGGGAATCAACCCGGAGACCGATCTGGCAGACCAGTTTGACTTTACCAAGACCGTTGCGAGCGACCAGAATGGTGTCATGAGAGCTTCTACATGGCAGGCATGTCCGGGCGTACTGGTATACCGCCGCGATATTGCCAATGAGGTGTTTGGAACCGATGATCCCGAAGTGATTGGCGAAAAGACCAAAGACTGGGATGCCATGAAGGCGGCTGCGGAGGAGCTCAAGGCAAAGGGATACTATACATTCTCATGCTATACAGATACATTCCGCACCTACAGCAACAATATTTCAGAGCCATGGGTGGCGCCGGGCGAGACCACAATCAAGGTTGATCAGAAGATTATCGACTGGGTAACGGATTCTAAGGAGTGGAAGGATGCAGGCTATTTCGATCCCGCTGTAAAGGGACAGTGGAATGCAGACTGGTTTACAGCGATGAGCTCCAGCTCCAAAGTATTTGCATTCCTGTTCCCGGCATGGGGAATTGACACGCAGTTAAAGCCAAACTGGGACGGCGAGAACGGGGCATGGGCAGTGACCAATGCGCCGCTGTCATACAACTGGGGCGGTACTTTCGTGCTCGCGGCAGAGGGTACAGACAATCCGGGCCATGTGAAGGATATCCTTCTTGCGCTCACGGCGGACGCTGACAATTTGAAAATGATTTCAAAGGAGTATGCAGACTTTACCAATACCAAGACACTTATGGAAGCAGCCAAGACAGACAATTCATTTGCATCGGATTTCCTCGGCGGGCAGAATCCGTATACATATTTTACACCAGGTGCAGATGCAATCGAGATGGCGCCGCTGTCCGCATATGATCAGGGCTGCGTGGAGTTGATTCAAAATGCGTTTGGCGATTATTTGCAGGGTCAGATCGACTATGACAAGGCAAAACAGAATTTTGAGACAGCCGTTAGAGAGCGCTATCCAGAAATCTCAGAGATTCAGTGGCCGGAATAAATCAGAGAATCCATAAATCATTGACTGCGGTGCATCGAAGCACCGCAGTGTTCAGAAGAGGGGGAATGGTGGCTTATGAAACAAAAACGTAAAAAGATTGATTATTCGAAATGGGGGTACATCTTCATCCTTCCATTTTTTCTAAGTTTCTTTATTTTTTCGCTCATCCCGCTGGTAGATACGATTCGGTACAGCTTTTTTGAATATTATCGTTCCGGTCTCAAGCAAATTGGCCCTAATTTTGTCGGGATGGAAAATTATGCCAGTCTGCTGAAATCAGATATGTTAAAATATGCGTGGAATACCTTAATCCTGTGGCTCATCGGTTTTGTCCCGCAGATTGTGATCGCGCTGCTGCTCGCTTCATGGTTTGTCGATGCCCGGCTGAAAATCCGCGGACAGCAATTCTTTAAGGTTGTCATTTACCTGCCGAACTTAATTATGGCGTCTGCGTTTGCGATGCTGTTCTTTACCTTATTTTCCAACAAAGGTCCTATCAATTCGATCTTGCTGTCCATGGGTCTGACGGATACACCAATTGATTTTATGGGAACCGTATTCGGAACGAGAACGCTGATTGGCGTGATGAATTTCCTCATGTGGTTTGGCAATACGACAATTATGCTGATGGCTGCGATCATGGGCATCAGCCCGGACATCTTTGAGGCGTCTGAGATTGACGGCTGCAACAGTATACAAAGGTTTTTCTATATTACGCTTCCAATGATTCGCCCGATTCTTGCCTATACACTGATTACTTCTATCATCGGCGGTCTCCAGATGTTCGACGTGCCTCAGATTCTGACAAATGGTCAGGGAAGCCCGGACCGTACTTCAACGACCTTGATTATGTTCCTCAACAACCATTTAAAGAGCAAAAACTATGGTATGGCGGGTGCGCTGTCTGTTTACCTGTTCATTGTGAGCGGCATTCTGTGCTTTATCGTATACCGCATCACGAACGATGAAGATCCGGACGGTTCTAAGGCTGCTGCGAAAAAGAGAAAAAAGGCAGAGAGGAGATAAGAGAATGAAATCAAAGGGATATAATTGTTTTCGTGTTATTTTTGCACATGTACTGCTCGTCATACTGTCATTGATGTGTCTGTTTTTCTTCTACATTCTGCTTGTCAATGCGACGCGTTCCCATGCAGATTTGCAGAGAGGCTTCTCTGCGCTGCCCGGCGGACACCTGCTGACAAATTTTCAGAATGTGGCAAATGACGGAACCTTTCCGATGGTGCGCGGTATCATCAACAGTCTGATTGTCTCGGGCAGTTCTGCGGCAATCTGCACTTATTTTTCCGCGCTGACTGCGTACGGACTCTACGCATACGACTTTAAATTAAAGAAAGTCGCGTTTACGTTCATTATGGCAATCTTGGTGATGCCGACGCAGGTTACAGCAATGGGCTTTCTTCGACTGATTACCGGCATGGGCATGAATGATTCTCTGCTTCCGCTGATTATTCCGTCTATTGCATCGCCCTCTGTATTTTATTTCATGTACAGTTATCTGCAGTCGTCTCTGCCGCTCTCACTGGTTGAGGCAGCCAGAATCGACGGCTCTAAGGAGTTTCGTACCTTTAATCAGATTGTCCTTCCGATCATGAAGCCGGCGATGGCCGTGCAGGCAATCTTTACCTTCGTAGGTTCGTGGAACAATTATTTCGTTCCTGCGCTGGTGATTCAGTCGAAGGAGAAAATGACGGTGCCAATCCTGATCGCACTCCTTCGTGGAGCGGATTACATGAACCGTGATATGGGTAAAATATACATGATGATCATGGTGGCAATCGTTCCGATTGTTCTTGTTTATCTGATTCTTTCAAAGTATATCATTGCAGGTGTGACGCTTGGCGGTGTCAAGGGTTGATTCGTACCCCAACGGCTTTGGCTGTTGGGGTATCTTCAAACAATAGGAGGTGCGTGGTTTTGAGACAAAAGTATCATTGTCTGATTTTGGCCGCGGCTTTGACTGCCCTTGTTGGAAACGGCTGTCGGGCGCAGGATACAGGAGACGGTGTCAGAATCTACTATTCTGCGATAGAGGACGGCGACTATTATGAGGGATGGGCACTGCAGCTGCAGGAGCAGGCGGCAGCACATGGCGCCGCGTTTGAGGCAGGGTATGCACAAAATTCTGTGGAGACACAGGACGCCCAGATCAAGAGCGCTGTGGTGAGTGGCTGTGATGTGTTATTGTGCGGACCGGTTTCGCCGGATACGGTGACGGAGATCAAGGCGGCAGCCGGAGACACGCCGATTGTATTTATCAACAATGCGCCAAAGGACCGCGCATTGGAGAAGGACCGCTATATTTACGTAGCGTCAGATGAGTATATGGCAGGGCAGTATCAGGCGGAATATATACTGGAAAAGTTTGGACAGAAGGAAGAAATTAACGTGGTGCTGCTCAAAGGCCCAAAAGATGCATCGGGCGCGGCAGGCAGGACAAAAGGACTCAAACAGACCCTGAAAGCCAGCGGAAAGACGATTCATTATGTCTTTGAGGACTATGCCGACTGGAATCAGGATAAGGCGCAGGAGTTGACGGCGATGTTTTTAAAGACAGGACAGCCTGTTGACTGTGTGGCGGCGAACAATGACGATATGGCGCTCGGCAGTCTGTCCGCTTTCGAGCAGGCGGGACGCAGTACAGAGTCTGTATTGTTTCTGGGTGTGGATGCCTCTGCGGGCGGCTGCCAGGCGATTGCGGAAGGGCGAATGGATTTCACCGTCTATCAGCCGACTGCGGCACAGATTAGCGCTGCGGTGGAGGCGGCGGACAGACTGGCTTCCGGCAGGTCCGTCGCAGATCTGGAGGGGGCATCGGCAGATGGAAAATATATATTGATACCTTTTGAGAGAGTGGATAGCCAGAATGTGACACAGTATCAATAATCTGGTGAGAAAGCGTGGGGAACAGGTTATGACAGAAAAGACGAAATTTATATCCATCAAAGTAAAGCTGCTTGGAATTATTCTGCCCGTGATGATTCTTATTATGACAGTGCTCACAGGGCTGTTCTATTATGTATCAAAGACTGTGATACAGTCAGATGCGCATAACCTTTTGCAGACCTCCGTGGAGAGTCAGGCTGCTGAGATGGAGGCATGGCTGAACCAGAACCTTGTGTCTGCCAGCCTTGCCAAACAGGCAGTGGAGCAGATGGGGTTTGACGACAAACAGCTGCAGGACTTTCTGGATTCCTATTACAACTATGACAGCAACTATTCCGAGGGCTTCTATATCGCAGGTACGGACGGAACACTCCTTCGGGCAAATCCTGTGAGGGCTGTTGAGCTGAGGGAACCGGACGCGGAAGGCAATTATCTCAATAACGGCAGCTTTGCGGTGAAGGAGAGCCTGACAGACGATAAGGACTGGATATTTCTGCTGGCGCTGGAGGGACAGGCAGAAGCGCAGCTTGAGGAGAATGAGGTGTTCATCGACATTGCCAATGAGGGAACCGTGGATTACAGCGTGCAGTTTGTGCAGCCCAATGTTCCGTTGAAAAAGGATGCCGTGTACACTATCCGTTTTGACGCGAGTGCGGAGGAGGACAGAACGATCAAGGTCAGCGTCACAGCGCCGGACAGGGATTATAAGCGCTATCTTGAGGATACCGTTGTCAGCCTGACCACCGAACGGCAGACATATTCCTATGAGTTTACCATGACGGATTATGATGATGCGAACGCACGGATGGAGTTTAATCTTGGCGCCGCCGGGTCCACAGCGGGTGTAACAATCAGCAATGTGTCAATTGTCATGAGCGCGCCGCCCGCTACAGAGAAGGAGGAGGACACAATCGGGACGGAGGTGACGCAGACCGCGTGGTTTCGCGACGCCCTGACCCGGGTGAATGTAGGATTTACCAACGCATACGTCAACGAGAACGGTATGCCGGTCATCAGTGCGTGCGGTATGCTGCGCACGGATACAAATGACGTGCGTGTCATTTCGATGGACTTGTCTCTTGACAAAATCAGTGTCTATGTCAACAGCTTTGTGAAAATGGACCATGCGGAGGCGTTTCTGGTGAATGCCAATGACAATACAATCCTTGCTGCGCGCGATAAAGCGATGATTTCCAGGAAGCTTGATGAGCTGGACGATGTGTTTATGAGAGAGATCGCTGACAGGATTTCACAGGGAGAGATGCATCTGGCAGAAATTGACGGCAACATGACGGTATTTGAGGAGATTACAGGCACCGAATGGGTGCTGGTGTCCTATGTTCCCTCAAAGATTGTATATCAGGAGTTGAATCATATCAGAAATGTGATGCTGCTGTTTGCCATTGTCTCTGTGCTGGCGCTGACAATACTGATCGAGCGGATTGTGCATGTGGTGATTCATCCGGTGCGGGGATTGACAGAGGTGATTCAGCACATGACAGACGGAAACTTTATACCGTATCACGCAGCCGGAAACAGTGATGAAATCGGCATTATGAGCCGCTGCGTCGAGAAGTTTATCACCACGATGCGCGGCATGATTGTCTCGATCGACAAGGTGTCACACACGCTGCACGAGCAGGCGGATAACAGCAAGAAGGTTTCCAATGAGATGTTCGATGCCTCTAGGAAGCAGAATCAATCCATGAAAGATTTGAATATGACAGTAGAGCAGTTGTCCATATCGGTCAATGAGATTGCGCGCAGTGCGACGACGCTGGCAACTCTCGTGGCGGAGACCAAGGAGGACGGAGACGGCATGAATGGCAGGATGAGAGCGACTGTCAGTATTTCCCAGAAGGGAAAAGAGGTCATGCAGGATGTGGACACGGCGATGCAGCGTATTGACAGCTCTGTGCGGCAGCTGCAGCATGCGATTGACGAGGTGGGAAATGTGTCGGGCGAGATTACAAATATCACGAGGGTGATCGGCGATATCGCGGATGAGACAAACCTGTTGTCGCTGAACGCTTCCATTGAGGCAGCGCGGGCGGGGGCAGCGGGAAAAGGCTTTACGGTGGTCGCGTCAGAAATCGGCAAACTGGCGCAGACAAGCATGGAGTCCGTGAAGCATATTGACACGCTTGTCATGGAGATTCAGAGACTGATCGGCGATGTCATTGATCAGGCAAACGGCAGCGTGGAGAATATCAACAGCAGCAGTGCGCTGATTGGCAATGCGGTGACGACGTATGATACGATTTTTGAGAACATTGTTGTGGTCGGTGAGCTGGCGCAGCAGATGATTCAGAAAGTGGAGCAGGTAGAAGATGTCGCGCGGAATGTGGCGGCAATCTCCGAGGAGCAGGCGGCAAGCTCGCAGGAGATCCTCAGTTCTTCGGATATTCTGGTAGAGCAGGCGGATGGACTGATGTCAAACAGCGGCAGCGTGGCAAAGGAGTCCGAGGAGCTGACGGCGTCGGCAAGAGAGCTGGAATCGCAGATTAAGATGTTTCAGGTATAACATCTGACAGAAAAAGGAGATGGTCGAGAAGAAATAATATGAAATGTTGATTTATGGAAATACAGAAAGGAGAATGCAGATGAAGAAAAAGGTACAGATCGCACTTCTGGCTATGCTCTTGACACTGTTGTTTGGAAGCGTGGCAGTTCACGCCGAGGGCAGCTTTTTCATCAATATGAAAACAGCGACCATCAATATCGGCGATGAGGAGAACCAGCTTGTACTTGAGATTGAGAAGCTGCCGGAAGGCAGAAAGACCCGATGGGTTTCATGGAATGAGAATATCGCAGTCGTGGACCAAGAGGGGCAGAAGGGCGTTGTGACTGCGCTCAGGAAGGGAAAAGCCATAATTTCCTCAGGAATTGGCTTTCCGCGTGAGACCTGTCTTGTCACAGTCGTAGAACCCAGCATCAAATTAAATAAGACAGCGGCAGTCTTATACTGTGCGCCGGTATCAGAGAGCGCAAAAGCAGTGTCTGGCGGAGATATATTACAACTAAAGGCGACAGTGAAGGGCGCAGACAAAAATACGATGTGGCGCAGCAGCAACAAGAAGGTTGCCGTCGTAGATCCTGACACAGGAAAAGTGACCGCTGTCTCCGCAGGAACAGCAGATATCACTGCCACGGCAAACGGCGTGTCGTCAAGTTGTAAGATAACTGTGAAGGATAATACACTCTCACTGAATCTTGACACCATGCTGCTGAGCACGAAGGGCGCAGGAAGCACTGTCAGGCTCGTGCCCACAGTGGTCGGCGCAAATAAGAAGGTGGCATGGAAAAGCTATGATGCGTCCGTTGCGACTGTAAAGGGCGGAAAAGTCACAGGAAAGAAAGCCGGAGAGACAGAGATTACCGCCACCGCAAACGGCGTGTCAGCCAAGTGTAAGGTCAGGGTGGAAGAAGGGCTGGTCTCTGTGAATGAGGAGCATATACAGCTCTATCGGACAGAGGATTCTTCTGAGACAAAGCAGCTCAAGACAAACGCCTCTCGAACTGACACGGTAGTGTGGACAAGCAGCGATGAGAAGATTGCGTCCGTGGACAGCAGTGGACTGGTATCGGCAAAAGGCGCAGGAACAGCGCTGATCACAGCCTCCTGCAATGGAAAAACAGATACCTGTATTGTCGAGGTGGCAGACACAGCGACACGGATAAACGAACGGATTGTACACCTAAAGACCAAAGGAACAGCCAAAACCTATGCATTGGACTGGCAGGTGACTGGACGGAAAACTGCCGTAAAATGGAAAAGTTCGAACACAAAGGTCGCTTCGGTCAGCAAAGGGAAGATTACGGCAAAGAAACCCGGAACGGCGACCATCACAGCAGAGGCAAACGGCGTCACGGACACCGTACTCGTGACCGTACAGGAGTTTACGCCGTCTATCACCCTGAACCAGCGCGAGTATACGCTGTATACCAAGGGGAAGGGAAACACCATCTCGATCAAGGCAAAGGTAGACGGCGCAGACAAGAAGGCAGTGTGGCGAAGCAGCAATCCGAAAGCTGCCACAGTCAATGACAAAGGAAAAGTGACTGCCGCAAATGCAGGCAGCACACTGATTACCGCGGAGGCAAACGGTGTGACGGCAAAGTGCTGGGTGCGCGTGAAGGAGTCCAAAGTGACACTTGAAAAGAAGTACTATCTGCTGAACACAGGCGATACGCAGAACTTGGCAGTGGACGTAGTCGGCCAAAGCCAGTCTGTGAAATACAAATCCTCCAACACAAAAGCAGTCGCAGTCAGGAAGGGGGTTCTCACAGCCAAAAAAGCTGGCAGGGCAGAGATCAGCGTGACAGCAAACGGCATTACCGCAAAGTGTCATGTGATGGTGACGGACTGCAAGGACCATGAATGGAAACCCGTGGAAGAGGCAGACCGGGAAGAGGACGATGTCGCAGCAACCTGTGAGGAAAGAGGACTCACGACGTATGTCTGTGCGAAATGCAGCGGCAAAAAACAGGACGTGGTCGAGCCATTAGGACATCAGTTTGGGAGGTGGACCGTGACAGTCAAGGCGACAGAACAGGCGGCAGGACTGGAAAAGCAGGTGTGCAGCCGCTGTAAAGCAGAGAATACCAGAAGCATTCCAGTCAAAAATAAAGTGGAGATTGCAGACGCCTACAAGCTTGTGTGGGAGGATGAATTTGACGGGGACCAGCTCAACATGAACGACTGGAATTTTGAGTACCATGAACCCGGCTGGGTCAACGCCGAATTACAGGAATATGGAGATTCTCCGAAAAATACCTATGTAAAGGATGGCAATCTGTATATTCAGGCAATCAAGGAGATCATTGACGGCAAGCCTTATTACACATCGGGCAGAATCAATACACAGGGAAAGCATGATTTCCAGTACGGCAGATTTGAAGTGCGGGCAAAGGTGCCAAGCGGCAAAGGCTTCCTGCCGGCATTCTGGATGATGCCCACAGACGAGAGCTATTATGGCCAGTGGCCAAAGTGCGGCGAGATTGACGTGATGGAGGTGCATGGAAGCGCGCTGTCCACCACTTACGGAACGCTTCATTTCGGAGAGCCGCACACACAGAAGCAGGGCAGCTATACACTGCCGGACGGACAGAAGAATTTTGGCGAGGACTTCCATGTATTCGCCTGTGAGTGGGATCCGGATGAGTTCCGCTTCTATATGGATGACGTGCTGTTCTATACAGTGAACGACTGGTTTACCAAGAAGGCAGGATTTGGAGAGAGCGCATATCCTGCACCGTATGATCAGCCGTTTTACATGATACTGAATCTGGCAGTCGGCGGAAGCTGGGTAGGATATCCCGACGAGGATGCCGTGTTTGGCGACAACGCACAGTTTGTCATTGATTATGTCAGAGTGTATCAGAAGGACAGCTATGATCTGGATGTGAATAAGCCGGAAAATGAAGTGAAGCTCAGAGATCCGGACGAGACCGGAAACTACATTGTAAACGGTGATTTTGCAAAAGCGGAGGATTTGACCAAGGAGGAATCCAACTGGCGGCTGCTGCTTGCCGGCGGCGGTGAGGCACAGGCGGAGATTTCCGGCAATGCGCTGCACATCACCTCGACCAGTGCAGGCGATGTAAATTACGGCGTGCAGGTGGTACAGGCAAACCTGCCGATGGAGAGTGGTGCAAAGTACAAACTGACCTACGATGCCTATGCGGACGAAGCACGCACCATGATCACGGGCATCTCCGCGCCGGACAAGGGCTATATCCGCTATCTGAATGACACGACCGTAAATCTGACGACAGAGAAACAGTCTTATGAGCATATTTTTGATATGACAGCAGACAGCGACGCAAACGGCAGAGTGGAGTTTAATCTTGGCAATCAGGGGTCCCTTGCAAAAGTCCATCTCAGCAATGTCAGACTGGAAAAGACAGGCGCAGCAGAGGAGGAGGAGAAGGGCATCCTGCCAGACGGCAACTATGTCTACAACGGACAGTTCAATGAGGGCAATGAGCCGGGCAGACTGCGCCTTGCGTACTGGGACTGGGATACAAGACAGTGCAGGGGTGCAAAGGTATCGGTGACAGCAGACAGCAGACGGGAATTGAAAGTGACAGTGCCGGAGACCGTGACAGCGCTGGAACAGGTTGTGGTAAGCCAGAACCCGATCGCCATCACAGGCGGGAAGAAATTTGTCCTGAGCTTTGACGCCTATGCAGACCAGAACAAAACGATCAGGACTGTCATCGCCGGACAGAACTTTGAGAGTGCTCTCACGACCGAGCGGAGTACCTACAAATATGAATTTGAGACCGAGGCAGCGCTCGAGGGCAGCACACTTCAATTTCTGCTTGGCGCAGCGGGCACGACCTATATCGACAACGTGCGCATTCAGGAGGACGGCATGATCGTGAACGGGGATTTTGCCAGCGGAATGACAGGATATGAGGTGTATGTAAATGATGCGGCGAAGGTGCCGAATTATATTGTGGACGGATTAAACGAGAACAATGCATTCTCGATGGATATCGCGGATACCGGGGCAGAGGCATGGTATATTCAGCTCAAGCAGAATAATATCAAACTTGAGAAGGACAAGTGGTACAAGCTTGCCTTTGACGCCAAATCAACCACAGACAGAGAGATTATGTATGCATTGCAGCGCGACGGCACCAACGACGACAACTGGACACCGTATTCGGGTGAGCCAAAAGCCGCGCTGACAAAGGATTACCAGAACTTTGCGACCGTGTTTAAGATGGATTACGACACAGATCCGAATACGGTACTCAGCATTTCACTGGGAGCAGTCGGCGGCAAACGGATTTCAGAAAAGCACACCGTGGTGATTGATAATATCACGCTTGAGGAGACAGCGCCACAGGAAGAGATACCGCCAGAGCCGGACACCGAGATGATTCAGAACGGTGACTTCGCGGCAGGCGAGGAACATTGGGAGAGCTTTGTCGGCGAAGGAGGCGAGGCGGAAATCAGCTTCGCAGAGGAGAAAGCCGTTTACCAGATTACGAAGGTTGGCAATGAGGACTGGAGTGTACAGCTAAAACACAAAGAGTTGCTGACACTGGAAAAAGAAGCCGTTTACCAAGTGAAGATGAAGCTCAAATCCACCGAGTCCAGAACGGTGAAGTGTTCCTTCTTAGATCCGTCATATAAATGGTATGGCGGCGAAGATCTTGCACTGACAGCAAACGAAGTCAAAGAGGTCGTGTATGAACTAAAAGTGACAGAGGATACAAGCAGCAAGATAACCTTCTCAATATCTATGGGTAAGATCGCAGGTGAGGAGACGCCCGCATCGACAATCGAGATAGATGACATCAGTGTCATAAAACTCAGCGGCGGCACAGATACGCCGGAGAAGCCAGAGGAACCGGACGAGCCTGTGGCAATAGGTACAGAGCTGATCAAGAACGGTGATTTTGCAGACGGAGAAACGAACTGGATCAAGGCAGTAACCGAGCCGGGTGTGGCGGAAGTCAGCTTTGCAGAACAAAAGGCAGTTTACCAGATCACCAATATCGGAGACGCGGACCGGAATGTACAGCTCAAGCAGTCAGGACTCAGGCTAGAGCAGGGAGCAAGCTACAAATTAAATATGAAGATCAAGTCCACAGCATCAAGGACTGTGAAGGTGGCGTTATTAGATCCTAAAAATAATTATGCGTATTATGGCGGAATGGATCTGGCGCTGAATGCAGACAGACAGAAATCCATAAGCCGTATCATTACAGTAGGTGAGGATAAAAATACAGTAGATACCATTGATTTTGTGATTTCTATGGGAAAAATGGAAAATCTGGAAACTCCTGTATCAACCATTGAAATCGATGATATCAGCATCATAAAAGTCGAGAGCGGCACACAACCAGACGAGGAGACCGAAGAGCCAGCGCCGGATGAGCCCGAAAATCCCGACAATCCAGATACACCAGATAACCCGGATGAACCCGACAATCCAGATACGCCCGATGCAGAAAACTTACTTCAAAATAATGATTTTGCAAACGGCAAAGAAAGCTGGACAGATTATGTTGATGCTGCTGCGTCCGCTACAACAGATTTTACACAGAATAAGGCACGCTATGAGATTATCAAGGCAGGAACTGCTGACTGGAATGTTCAATTAAAACAGGAAGGTCTTGAGATGGAGGCAGGTGCGGCTTACTTATTAGAATTTAAGATTGGCGCATCGGTAGACAGAGATGTTAAAGTAGCATTTATGGGTGCAGGTGACGCATGGTATGGCGGAACAGATATCAGCTTGACAAAGAACAAACTAAAATCAGTAAGCCGTATCATCACGTTAGAAAATAAAGAAATAACAGGTACGCTTGCATTCCAGATCTCTATGGGTAAGATAGGAGAGACAGAGCTCGCAGCGCATACAGTAGAAGTTTATGACATTCGTCTCACAAAAGCTGGGAGCGGGACAGAGGCAGGGCAGGAGACAGAGACAGACCAGACCATAGCACCGCCAGAGAATCAGGAGAATCCAGAAGAACCAGACAATCCAGATACACCCGGTGCAGAAAACTTGCTTCAAAATAATGATTTTGCAAACGGCAAAGAAAGCTGGACGGATTATGTTGATGCTGCTGCGTCCGCTACAACAGATTTTACACAGAATAAGGCACGCTATGAGATTATCAAGGCAGGAACTGCTGACTGGAATGTTCAATTAAAACAGGAAGGTCTTGAGATGGAGGCAGGTGCGGCTTACTTATTAGAATTTAAGATTGGCGCATCGGTAGACAGAGATGTTAAAGTAGCATTTATGGGTGCAGGTGACGCATGGTATGGCGGAACGGATATCAGCTTGACAAAGAATAAACTAAAATCAGTAAGCCGTATCATCACATTAGAAAATAAAGAAATAACAGGTACACTTGCATTCCAGATCTCTATGGGTAAGATAGGAGAGACAGAGCTCGCAGCGCATACAGTAGAAATTTATGACATTCGTCTCACAAAGGCTGGGAGCGGGACAGAGGCAGGTGAGGAGACAGAGACAGACCAGACCATAACGCCGCCAGAGAATCAGGAGAATCCAGAAGAACAAAGCGTACAGCCAGAGGCAGAGGAACCCGGTTCGAAATCAGACACAGAAACCACCAGCTCCGAATCAGAGCCCTCCGCATCGGACACAGATGAAACACAGTCCGAACCTGACACGGAAGCAGAGACAGAGACAGCACTAACAACCGAAGAGGACAATGACGAGACAAATACTGGTATGGAAACTGAAACTCAAACTGAAACAGAACAAGCATAATGAAAAAGGAACTGTCACACGAACGCATTCGTGTGCAGTTCCTTTTTCTGCGTGGCCAATATTCCTAACGGACGCGCCTTTTGTACATTTTGGGCGATTCGCCATAATATTTCTTGAACGTCTCACAGTAGTAGCTTGCACCATTGAAACCATATTCGCAGGCGATATCAGAGATCGTCCGGTCAGAGTCAAGCAGTGCAGCAAGACTCTTGCGCAGCCGCAGTTTCGTGGCGTAGCTGATGGGCGTATCGCGCAGGTATTTTTTGAATAGCAGGGCACACCTGCTCTTGCAGCAGGCACCGGCGAGCGCAATGTTCGCAAGGGTAATATGCTCTGTGTAATGTTCTTCCATGTAGGCGATCATATTTCTGAGCGATGAGAGTTCAGCGTTTTCTGCTTTCCGGGTCTGGTCCGACAAGTCAAGATGCGTATAGAGCTGCTCTAAAATCGCAGTCAAAACAGAAATCGCGGCAAAATAAGATGATGGATTTGCCGGCAGGTTCTGAAAGGAAGCATAAAATTCCTCTGCCTTTTGCAAAATAACTGCTGTCCAGTTTTCTGGTGCCAGATACAGATAGGGATAGCTGGAATTTTCTGTGATGCATGTGACGTAGTTCTGATAAAACCACTCGTTTCCTGCCAGCAGTTCAGGCGAAAACAGGAGACAGATAAACTCACATTCCCAGTGTGCTGCGGAAAAGCCATAGTGGAGCTGTCTGCTGTTGACCAGAATACCGCATTTTTCAGTCAGTTCCACCAGCGCGCCATTGACATTGTAGGTCATGGCCCCCCTTTTTATCAGGATCAATTCCAAATCCTCGTGCCAGTGGCTGATACAGGAATAACCGGGATAGGAGGACAGGAAACTGTATTCGGCGTAGACAGGAAACAGCGGATTGTTGTAGGCTACTGTCTCGGAAGCATCCTGATGAAACACTGAGCAGTATTTTATAGATTTTTTCATATAAAACCTCCAGACTTCTCAAAAAAGAGGATTGTTATATAAAAAGAGAATATATTGAATGATTTTAAGGTATAAATGTGATATTGTCAAATAGAAAACAGGGATGAATCTATGGAGGAAAATCAAATGGACAACGAAAAAAGGAAGATGACAAATATTGAGCGCAGGGACGCGGGCATGGCGTATATTTCGGACGACAGCGTTTTTGCCGAGCAGCTGGTGTGCAGGAAAATCTTACAGCGGTTAAATTTTATTGACCGGTCTGATTTTGCAGGAATCAGTGAGGTGGTGAAGGAGCTTTTTGGCAAGTCGGACGGCGCTTTTGTCAATCCGCCGTTTTACTGTGATTACGGGAAACATATCGAAGTCGGCAAAAACTTTTTTGCAAACTACAACTGCACACTGCTGGATGTGGCAAAGATTACAATCGGAGACAACTGCCAGATGGCGCCCAATGTGGCAATTTACACAGCAGGGCATCCCGTTCATCCGGTCAGCCGCAACTCAATGTATGAGTATGGAAAAGAGGTGACAATCGGTGACAATGTGTGGCTTGGCGGCAATACGGTGGTCTGTCCCGGCGTGCACATCGGCAGCAATGTGGTGATTGGCGCCGGCAGTGTGGTGACGAAGGACATTCCAGACTGGTGCATTGCAGCCGGAAATCCCTGCAAAGTCCTCCGCAGGATTACCGATGAGGATCAGAACAAACTGTTCCGCGATGAGGAGATTGATGAGGAAGCATGGAATGACATTGTGGGAAGATAACAGCTCTTGGGGGCTGTTATTTTTGTGAAATATGAAATCGTTCTCACAAAAATATTCAAAATATATTTAGAAAAATTAGGCAAAATGACTATTTACAATCGTTATTCCATGGTATATGATAAGTTTGTATATGAAACCGATAACATACGAAGGCTGAACTTATTTGGAAAGGAATGATTTTATGCAGAAGGTAAATATTAAGTTTAGGGATGTAGAGCAGGTAAGACAGTTTGTGAACACCATTGACAAGTTTGACGCGAGTTTTGACCTTGGTTCGGGGAAGAAGGTGGTCGATGCAAAATCCATACTTGGTGTGATGGCACTGGATTTGTCTGGCCCCCTCTGCCTGAGATATCATTCAGACGATAAGGAGATTGAGGAAAAAATAGCGCCGTTTGTATATATGGAAGCTTAATAAATAAAAAATAAAATCCGTCAGGAAGGAATGAGAGGTGTGGTCATGGGAAAAGAGGACAAAGTTTTTTTGGAAAGGCTGGAACGCCATCATGATGAGCTGCGCTGGCTCTACATGGAGTTGTATGATAATGATTCCATGTTTGCTGAGCTTAGCGACAATCTGAGGCAGTTTTATCTTGCCAGGAACAAGGAGTTGAAAAAAAGCGATGCGCAGCGCGCAGAAAATGCGGGCTGGTACAAACAGAATGACATGCTCGGCATGATGTTCTACATCGACAATTTTGCCGGCAATATGAAGGGCGTGCAGTCAAAGCTCGACTACATAGAACAGTGCAATGTGAACTATATCCATCTGATGCCGTTTCTCGATACGCCCAGGGGGCGCTCAGACGGCGGGTATGCCGTATCAGATTTTCGAAAGGTGCAGGAGAAGCTTGGCTCAATGGAGGACTTGGACAGTCTGACTGCCGCCTGCCACAAGAAGGGCATCAACGTCTGCATGGACTTTGTTATGAACCATACATCCGAGGAACATGAGTGGGCGAAAAAGGCACGTCAGGGAGACGGTGAGTACATGAGCCGCTATTTCTTCTATGATAATGCAGCAATTCCCCAGCAGTATGAAAGGACAGTTCCGCAGGTTTTCCCGACAACTGCACCGGGCAACTTCACATGGCTGCCGGACATAAACCACTATGTCATGACCACCTTTTATCCCTATCAGTGGGATTTGAATTATAAAAATCCAAGAGTCTTTAATGAGATGATGTACAATTTCCTCTATCTGGCAAACAGGGGAATCGACATTATCCGCATTGACGCAGTCCCTTATATATGGAAGGAACTGAACACGCCATGCCGCAATCTGAAACAGGTACATACTATTGTGCGCATGATGCGCATGATTAGTGAGATTGTCTGTCCGGGCGTGCTGCTGCTCGGCGAGGTTGTCATGGAGCCGGAGAAGGTGACACCGTATTTTGGCACTGTCGAGAAGCCAGAGTGCCATATGCTCTACAATGTAACCACGATGGCGACCACATGGCACACGGTTGCAACGCGCGATGTGAAGCTGTTGAAAAAGCAGCTCGATATTGTGAATGCGCTTCCGAAGGATTATGTATTTCTAAATTATCTGCGCTGTCATGATGATATCGGCTGGGGGCTTGACTATGCCACCTTGCAGATGGACGGTATGGAGGAGAGAGCGCACAAAAAATACTTAAATGACTATTTTCAGGGATACGACGGCGGCAGCAACAGCCGCGGCGAGCTGTATAACGCGGACCCCGTCACTGGCGATGCGCGGTTCTGCGGGACGACAGCGTCTATGTGCGGCGTAGAGAAAGCCGCATATGAGTGTGATACTGCCGCGCTCGAAAAGGCAGTAAAGATGGACTTGATGCTTCACGCATACATGTTTATGCAGTCAGGCATCCCTGTGCTGTACAGCGGGGATGAAATCGGGCAGCTTAATGATTATCATTATAAGGAGGACGCGGACAAGGCGCCGGATTCAAGGTATATCCACCGCGGGCCGATGGACTGGAAGCAGGCAGCTAAGTTTCAGGACACAGACACAGTGGCGGGAATGATGTTTCAGGGCTTAAAGCAGTTAGAGACTATCCGAAAGGCGCAGAAGGTATTTGTCTCCTATGCGGACACATGGACAGTTGACACAAGAGATGCTTCGGTATTGTGCATTGGCAGATATTTTGAGGGTGAGACCTTGTACGGCATTTTTAATTTTAGTGAAACAGACAGAACAGCATGGCTGGACAGTGTGGCTGGTGACGGCACAGATCTGATAACGGGGGAAAAGAAAAACTTGGCGCAGATAGAAATTCCGGCATATGGATATTTTTATCTCAAAAAGTGATAGATGGCGTATCCTGCGTTTTTATCCAAAGGCTGTGTGTGATGCACGGCTGGGGCAAAACCGCAGCAGCGCAGGTATGAAAAGGGGCGGTGCAGATGAATATAGCAGATATAGCGAAGATGGCGGGCGTTTCGCGGGCGGCTGTATCGCGTTATTTTAATAATGGATATATTTCGGAGGAAAAGCAGGCGGCAATCCGCAAAGTGGTGGAGGAGACTGGCTACCGTCCTTCCATTCAGGCGCAGACACTGCGGACGAAACGGACAAAAATGATTGGCGTGATTGTGCCCAAAATTGCTTCCTCGTCCATTGGGCGGATTGTCGAGGGAATGCTTGCGGAGTTTCATGACAGCGACTACCGTATGCTGCTCGCAGTTACCCAGAATGAGCCGCAGAAGGAGATTGATTATCTGGCGGCGTTCAATGACAAGCAGGTTGACGGAGTCATACTGGTTGCGACAGTGTTCACGGCGGCGCATAAGCGCACGCTGAAAAGCATGTCTGTTCCAGTTGTGATTGTAGGCCAGCATCTGTCAGGATACTGCTGTGTGTACCATGACGATTATCATGCCTGCTATGACCTCACAAAGCTGATGTTCGAGAAGGGCAGGACGACGCTTGGTTTTATGAGTGCGATGTGGCAGGACAAGGCGGCTGGCGAGGCAAGATACAAGGGATTCTGCGATGCGGTGTGCGACATGGGGCGCAAAGAGCTTGCCCAAAATGTTGTCATTGCAGATTTTACGCTTGCTTCCGGCTATGAAAAGACCGGGGACATACTGAATAAATGCGCCGGTCTGGACGGACTGGTCTGTGCGACGGACGCGATGGCGGTCGGTGCGATGCGGTATTTGCGGGAGCATGAGATTCCAGTCCCGCAGAAGATTCTGGTAGCGGGACATGGGGATTCTGAGATTACGCGCATGACAGTGCCGTCGCTGATTACAGCGCACTATTATTACGAGAAAAGCGGCAGGATCTCCGTGCGCAGGCTGATGGAATTGCTTCGGCATGAGGAAGGCGCTGTGGAGGAAGTCAAGCTGGGGTATGAGATTGTGGATTTAAATGGATAAAATCTGATTTATAGAGCAAGATAAACAAAAAACTTGTTTATCTTGCTTTTTTGTTTTATACTGAAGGAGGAGGTGTTAGTTATGAAGCTGTTACGAGTAGTGGCAAGCTATTTTAAAAATTGCAGGGATAATTTTATGATTGATTTGATATCCAAATCAAAAAGGACTTCGGAAGATAAGGAATATGAATTGCACGAAATAGATGAGGGATTATATGTATATAATACTGTTGCATTTGTTGGCAAAAATGCTTCTGGGAAAACAACGGCTGTAGAGCTGCTGGATTGTTGCTATTCCATATTAGGAGAATTTCGCGTTGAGAACAAAACATATCAATATGACCATGTTACACTGGATATCATTTTTTACCATGAAGGAATGATTTACAGGTATTTTACAAAGCTGGAAGCAGATGCATCGTTAGAAAATAAGGCTGTGTTTACCGACCAGCATATTTTTCAAAAAAAATACTATAAATCAAGGTCAAAATCAGTTTATGACGAGCGTGACTTTAAGGAGATGGAAGATTTAGGCAGTCTGCCTGAAGATACATCCATCGTATTTTTTGTACTAAAGAAAAAGCAGACCAGAGCACTGTATTTTGACAGTGAAGGAAAAGGGGCATCTACGTATCAGCTTTTATTTAAGGCACTTCGAAATTATAAAATTTCAACAGAGGTATTGGCAGATATTATCCATATATTTGATGAAAATATTTGTGGGTTACAGATGGTTGATGACAACAATTATAAACTGCTGTACAAAGCGGAACAAAAAATCGTTTCTGATACGGAATTAGTTCATTTGTTATCCAGCGGAACGACAAAAGGGATTTTGCTGTATACGATGGCAGCAGCTTCCTTACAGATGGGGTTTGATTTGATTATAGATGAAATAGAAAATCATTTTCATAAAACGCTGGTTGAAAATTTGATTAGCTTCTATAAAGACAAGATGGTGAACAGAAACAAAGCTGCTTTATTGTTTACGACACATTATTGCGAAGTGCTTGATTTATTCAACAGGCGTGATAATATTTGGATTTCGAAATCAAAAGAAAAGGTTTATCTTGAAAATATGTATGAAAATTTTGATATTCGGACTGAGCTTTTAAAAAGCAATCAGTTTTATAGCAATGCTTTTGACACAGCAGTAAATTATGAGGAACTTATGAATTTAAAAAGGAAGTTAATGGAATGAAATATTTAATCATGTGTGAAGGTCCAAATGAGTTAGAAATTGTGAAAATTCTTTTAGAGAATGATTTGTTGCTCTTTGATAAAGATGAGCTGCTCAATTTGATTCCATATCATGCCAGACAGATTGATAAGTCGCCAGCTGTACAGCTGGCTTTAAATATTTATCCGGGAGAAGTAACGGTATTGCGCATTGGTGACGGATTGACAGAGAAACTTCGGATTCCAAATAAATACAAAGATAAAATTATTGCAGTGGAAAAGTACTGCACAAAGCCTGAATTAGAAATGCTTTTAATCATAGCGGAAAATTTACTAGATGAGTACAATAAGGTAAAATCGGCAAAAAAACCCAAAGTATTTGCAAAAGAGCATATTCAATGTGGGCATCAGAAATATGATAACAGTACACGGTTTTATGAATTGTATTTTGGCAGAAATCCGCTGCTGCTTGCTGCAAGCATTAAAGAGTATAAAAGAAAACATGGCAGTCACAAAAAAGAGGAGAGGTATTTGGCAGATTTATTGAAATAAAAACTTGACATTAGTATGACAATCTGTTATTCTTAAAGCATAACAAGCTGTCATACTAAAAACACCTGCAATGAAGGAGGATTTCATAATGCTGCAACAAATATCAGACGCCGAACTGGAAATTATGAGAGTGGTCTGGGCAAAAAATAAAGAGCCGTTGCTGTTTGCCGAGCTGACAGATGAACTGGCGGCAAAGGGCAGACCGTGGCAGAAAAATACCCTGATTACACTGCTCAACCGCCTCGTCAACAAGGGCTTTCTAAAAGCAAAGAAAATCGGGCGCCGCAATGAGTACACGCCTCTGGTGTCGGAAGCGGAATACCAGACGGCACAGACAAAACATTTTTTGGAGAAGCTATATGAGGGGAGTGCGTCAGGGCTTGTCGCCACGCTGATTTCAGGTGATCTGCTGACCGACGAAGAGTACAGCGAACTAAGGCAGATGCTGGAGAAAGACGAAAAGAGGTAGATTATGTTTGAAAAGTGCGATAGTTTTTTGAATGTTTTCTTGGCTATGTCATTTTCCGGTACACTATGGATAGTGGTTTTGCTTGCCGGAAAACGGTTTTGGCAGGACAAAATCAGCAGGCAGTGGCAGTATTATATTTGGCTTATAGTGATTTTGCGCCTGCTGCTTCCCTTTGCGCCAGAATGGAATCTGATGGAAACAGCCCGCCAGACCATCGGGCAGGTGCGCTCCCAGACAACAACGCCAGTTCAATCACAATCCCTAATAAACCAGTCAAAAGATGTGGACCTTGTTGCCGTCAATACGCCGCAAGATATTGAAAAACCAGATAGCCCGGCGCAGGACAACAAAAAAAGAACCAGTCCGCTGCAAGGCAAAAAAATGCTCAAAAATCTCATGACACTGCTGTGCAGTCAAGTCTGGCTGATCTGGCTTGCGGTCGTGTCCGGGCTGCTGATACGCAAAATAACACTGTACCAGAGCTTTGTGCGCTACATCAGAGCTGGAATGACCCCAGTAGCTGACATCGCCATGCTCGAGAGGCTTTCGGAGATTGAGAAACAGGCAGGCGTCAAAAGACCAGTAGAGCTTTGCGTCAATCCCTTTGTCTCGACGCCGATGTTCATGGGATTTCTCCGTCCCTGTATAGTGCTGCCAAGTGCCAGGCTGCCCGAGAAGGATTTTTATTATATCGTATTGCACGAACTGATGCACTATAAGCGGCGGGAGCTTTTGTACAAATGGCTGGTAGAACTGACAGTCTGCCTGCACTGGTTTAACCCCGCAGTGTATCTGATGCGCCGCGAAATCACCAAGGCGTGTGAGTTTTCATGCGATGCGGCAGTCCTTGCAAAAGTGGGCAAAAGCCACGCGCCAGATTACGGGAAAACGCTGTTGGACGCGATGGCGGCAGTCCGCAAATACAGGGAAACAGTCGGCGCTGTTCCACTGAGTGAAAATAAACAACTATTAAAAGAAAGGTTAGGTGCAGTTATGCGTTATCGGAAAAAATCAAGCGCAGAAGTCCTGATGACAAGCGCTTTGACACTCGTCATTGTCTTGAGCGCCGCTTTGGTCGGTGTGTATCCCGCTGCTGCGGCAGAGACGTCGGTGAGACAGGAAAAAGGTACCTTCGCCGCGCAGATCAAACAGTATTATGAGGAAGGAAGTCTGCCGCTTTTTCAGATTGCATTCTCACAGTTAGATGAGACGGCAAAAATGGTGTGGCTCGAGCGTATTTATACCGATGGACAAATACCCTTTCTGGGAGGCGCCGTCAATGAGCTGGAGATTGACAGCGCCGCAGTCTCGCACTATGCGGAAAAAGCATATGCAGACGGCTCGGTGTCCATTTTCTCCATTATGGCAAAACGCATGAGTGAAAAAACGTTGAGAACATGGCTGGACAGGGCACTGGCAGATGGGCAGTATGCATTTCAGTCTGTGCTGTTTGGACTGCTGGACGATGAGCGTCTTGACGCCTTGGAGGAGGAGGCTGACCGCCAGTTCGACGCGGCGCGGCGGCAGGAATATCTGGAACACGGCATTTATGGCGAGGGAAAAAACTATTACTATGAGTCCCAGCTTGCCCATATTTTTCTCGATATCAGAAAGGAAGGCTCATTTTATTATCTGGAGGTCAATCCGCAGGGCACTGTCAATATCAAAGTCAGCCGCGATGAAAACGGCAGCATCAAAAGCGTCAGCTATATGACCCCAGCCGAGGTGGAAGAACTTTTTGGTGATATGGAGGAGGCAGATGAAGAATATATTGACGAGGAGTGTATGGACGAAGAATATGCTGACGAGGTAAAAATTGCAGATGAAGATCAGTTCACTGGCAGCATGGGAGGTGCAGATGCATTCAAAGCTTTTGATGCATTGAAAAGTCTTGATGCGTTCACAAGTCTTGATGCATTGAAAAATCTTGATGCATTGAAAAGTCTTGATACATTGAAAAGTCTTGATGTGTTCAAAAATCTTCAAGCATTCAATGCCTTTGATGAATATGCAGATGCGTATCAAATTTTTGACAGTATGGAAGATGCAGGCCAGTATGAAGCGTCAAAATATGACACGCCGCAGATCATTACAGTCAATGAGCAGAGCATAGCAGCAGGAGAGAAACGCTGGTTTGGGGACTATGATCTGCGCAGCGGAGACACAATCCGCTATGACATCGAGGCGGAGACCGGCAGCGCCTTCATGATTGGATTTGTCAACAATGAAACCAGCGGATTTCCGAATGTCACATATCATTCTGTCCTGCTGCACCGCGAAGATGGCGTGCTTCGGTGTACCGCGGATTTTATCCGCGATACTTCCATAAAAGATGGGAACTATAAGCTCTATATCTATGCGCCGGAGGACACTCTGGGAAATGTGAAGGGCACAGTCTCGATTGCACATGCCAAATCGTAAAATTGAATCATGTAAAGGAACATTAAAATAGGAACATTAAAATATAAAATTCCTGTTGTCTGATTCAGAAATTAACCGTATAATAAAAAGAGCTTGAGATATTTAGGAATTTTCAATACGAGAAGGAGATACAGCATGCTATACTTGAAAGCGGATAAATTGTCCCAGATACAGGATGTGTTTAGTGCCAGCCCATTGCAGGACGAAAAAGAAATCAGGCAGTATTATCAGGACACGACAGAAGCAAGAACAGGAGATGCCTATTCAGGTTTTGTTGAGAAAATGGAACTGCTGCTGGAAGATTCGCACCATTCGTATATTCATAAATTGTTTATTGGTCATGCTGGCGTTGGTAAGACGACAGAATTGTTCCGCCTGAAGCATAGCGCGGAAGAACAGGGATTTCTTACCTGCATGGGAAGATGTGATATTGATTTGGATTCAGGCGATATTGAGTACACAGATGTTCTGTTTTACATCTTGGATTTGCTGGTGAATCAGGCAAGTGCGGCAGGATTAAAAATTAGTGAACGGGTTGTAAGTAAAATCGAGCATTACTGGAACAGTGATACAGAGCTTGTCAAGACAATTTCCATGCAGGGTGAGACGGAACTTTCTTTTGGTGTTGGGGTGGAAGCCGGCGTTAGGAAAGTTCTCAGCCTGCTGGCAAATGTGCGTGGAATCCTAAAAAACAGTGCAGAATCCAAAAGAGAAATTCGTCTGAGGATAGAACCGCGCAGCAATGAACTGCTTCATCAGATTAAGGATGTGATAGAAGAAGTAAAAAGGCAGCTTGCGGAAAAAGAGCGTCCAGAAATACCGTTTGTAATATTGGACGGACTCGACAAAATTCCATTGGGACAGGCACGTAAAATTTTTCACGAAAATGGTTCGCGCTTTCAGGGGCTTCCGATACATTTGCTGGTGACATTTCCTATCTCCTTGACATATACGCCAGAATACAAGGATATACAAGTGTGGTTTCCCAACCCCGAGAAGCTTCCTATGATTAAAATTCGGAATTGGCAGTGTGGCGCATATCAACAGGATTATACAGAGGGTGTTAAGACAGTACAGTCAATCATTGGAAAACGTGCGGAGTTATCGTTGTTTTCAGAGAATGCTTTGCTGGACTTAATCTGCTATACAGGCGGGTATATCCGAGATTTATTCCGTTGCATTTGTGATGCAGCCCTGCGGGCGCGGCTAAGGAAATCGGCGATAATTGAGCAGGAGGATGTAAAAAAGGCACTGGCAGTGCTGGAGTCAGATATCAACGGGCGTTACAATGATGAACTGATTGGAAGAATGGAGGATATTTACAAAGGAAATAAACATGTTTCTTCCTCGGAGGAGATTACCGTGCTGTTGCAGATTGGTGCTGTTTTGGAATACAATGGCACAAGATGGTGTGATCTGCACCCTTTGGTGGAAAAGTGGCTGGTAGAAAACAATAAAATAACGGAAACATAGCGGAGGCATATTTTATGGAAAACGATACTCAAAAGAATGAAGAACAGCTCGAAATGCTGTTGATGACATTGGAGGAAGTTCGGCATGGAATATGCCTGTTTCAGTCTGAAAATCAGGCAAAACGGGTCGCACTGATTCAAAAACGATTTGGAAAAGAAAAGGTTATCACGCGCAATATCGCAGAGGAGGACGAAGTGGTAGGAATGGTGAGCGCGCAGGATTTCAGGAGATGGGCGTCACAGTCGGAGGCAAACGTGGTGATCGTCTATAATATACAATTGTTAGGGATTCGGTTTGGAGATGAAGCCGTTATAGAGAAGCTCAACTTTATGCGGGATCAGATACTTGCAATCGGCAAATTGTTTGTGTTTGGCGTGTCGCACTATTTTCATCTGCTGCTCTCAAGGAATGCAAGGGATTTGTATTCTGGTATTTTATATCAATTTGCATTTCAGGATGCAGACGAAATAAGCAATGGACTGCGCAGCTATCATATGGCTGCGGTGTCCGGTGATGATACGCTTGCGATTGAACGGTACAGGGAAATAAAAGAGCGTATACAGAATTATAATGGAAAACAGGATAGTTCCATAGATCTGTCGTGTATGGATATCTGGAACCATGTGAGGCATGTACTGCCGTATGAGGAACGGGAGTTTATCAAACCTCTGGCGGAAAAGACTGAACAGCAGTATAAGGAAAAAGAAATAGGAATAAAAGATGTGGAAAATATCTGGATTCTGGCAGGCACATGGATTGGACTGGAGGAGTTTGATAGAAGTGTATTATGGTATGAGAGAGTGCGTTGCCTTGTGAAAGAAAAGCTGGGTGAGGAACATTTATTGTATGCAGATACATTGGTTGAGTATGCAAACTATTTTCAGGCGGTTGATGACTATATGGCGGGTGAAAAATTTTATGAACAGGCTATCCGAATCTATAGAGAAAAGAACATGGAATATACCGCAAAAGGCAGGGCAGCTCTGATACAACAGGCTGCTGCCTGTCAAGCGCAGTCTAAGTATATCGAGGCATTGGAAATTTATAGTAAATTATTAAATTATCAAAATGAAACATATGGAAAATACTATTATGGCAATGCAGAATTGTACAATGATATTGGAACCTTATATAGTATGCAGGGGGATTTGTCAAAGGGCTTATCTCATTATAAAAAGGCATTAGAAATACTTGAAATTATTGGGAAAAAATCAGAATTGCTCGCTTGTATATACAAAAATATATGTAGCGTTTATTTGAATGGTGGAAGTGGAAAAGAAGCATGGAAATATAGCAAGATGGCAAAGCGGGTTATAGAGGAGATATACGATACAATATAGGGGCTGTCGGAAATTTTCCTACAACCCCATTTTATGCACAAACCTGTGCAATGGAACTATGCCGCAGACTACCGCATCAATTCCTCCATCTCATCAATCAGGCTGTCAAAGAGTTTCAACGCCTCCTCGACAGGCGTTTTGGTGGACATATCTACACCAGCGTCCTTCAGAATAGAAACTGGGTCTTTGGAACGTCCAGCGCTCAGGAAGTTTTCCTTGTAAGCTTTTACCGCAGGGGCGCCTTCCTTTAGTATTTTCTGGGACAGCGCGATGGCAGCAGAAAATCCCGTAGCGTACTGGTACACATAGAAGTTGTAGAAGAAGTGTGGGATACGCGCCCACTCCAAATCAATCTTCGCGTCGTGCACAATATCTTTTCCGAAATACAGGTCAATCAGCTCATGATATACTTTACATGCTGATTCCGAGTTGATGCTCTCGCCGTTCTGAACCATCTGGCTCATCTTTAATTCAAATTCCGCAAACATCGTCTGGCGGTAAAGCGTTGTCCGAAACTGCTCGAGGAAATAGTTAATCAGATAAGCGCGTTCCTTTTTGTCAGTGGTCTTTTTTAACAGATGCTGCATCAGCAGGGCTTCATTGCAGGTGGAGGCAACCTCCGCCACAAAAATAACATAGTCCGCATCGGCAATCGGCTGGTGTTTGTTGGAGAGGTAGGAGTGCAGGGCATGTCCCATCTCATGAACCGTCGTGAACTCACTGTCAAGATTGTCCTTGTAATTTAACAGCACGTAGGGATGGACGCGGCAGCCGCAGGAATATGCGCCGCTGCGCTTTCCGGTGTTTTCATAGATATCTATCCAGCGGCTGCGGAAGCCTTCGTCAAGCAGTGCCACATAGTCCTCGCCGAGCACAGCGAGCGCTTCGCGGATATTTTCCTTGGTCTCTGCAAAGGAAATGCTGCGCTCTGCGTTGGATACCATCGGCACATACAAATCATACATGTGAAGCTCGTCCACCTTTAACAATTTCTTTCTGAGGCGCACATACTTGTACATGGATTCCATATTTTCATGGACCGCTTCGATCAGGTTATAATAGACCTGCGGGTTGACATTGGTCTGGTCGAGCGCCGCCTCAAGCGGGCTGTTGTACTTGCGCATTTTAGCAAAAAAATTGAGCTGTTTCATCTGTGCAGACAAGATTGCAGCAGAGGTATTTTTGTGCTCGTCATAGGTTTTGTACAGGGAGTCAAACGCGTCTTTTCTGACATTTCTGTCATAATTTTGCATCAGTGGAATAAAACTTGCATGGGTTACAGCAAGACGGTTTCCCTCGATATCTGACACGGACTCATACGTCATGTCCGCATCGTTGAGCAGACCAAAGATATCCTCCGGCGACTGTGCGAGGTCTCCTGCGGCAGCGAGAATTTTCTCCTCCGCGTCGCTTAGAATGTGCGCTTTTTTCCTGAGAATATCATTTAAACTTCTCTTATATGGCAAGAGCGCTGGCTGTTTTTCATAAAAAGTATTCAGTACTGCATCAGGAAGTTCAAGGATTTCGGGCTCTGCAAAGGACAGTGCCGAAGAAATCTCCACGCACACGCTCATTGTCTGGTCTTTGTACCCCTGATAGGTTGTGTTTTTGGTGTTCTCGTCCGCTTTTCGCAGCGCGTAGTTTGCAAATTTGTCCATCAGCACGACGATGTCGTCCTGTAATTTCAGGAAGGCGAGCAGGCTGTCTGCACTCTTGCCAAGCTGCCCGCGGAAGGTTTCTATCTGCGGGAGCAGGCTCCTTACTTTTTCCAGATCTTTTTGCCACTCGGCATCACTCGCGTAGAGATCCTCCATAGCCCAAGTGTACTCTTTGGGCACATCACTGCGTTTTTCATAACTGTTTTGTTGGTTGCTCATTCCATTTTTCTCCTTTATCAATCTTTTCATATTATAGTCTATCATTTTATCAGTCATTATGCTAGACTATTATGAAGAGAAATTTTAAGAAGTGATAGATTTTAATAAAGGAACAATCTTATCAAAGGAGGGCGAAATGGGACTGCGGTTTTATATTGGCGCATCAGGCTCCGGCAAGAGCTATCAGCTCTACAATCATATCATTCAGGAAGCAATGGCAAATCCGCACATGAATTATCTGATCGTCGTACCAGACCAGTTTACGATGCAGACACAGCTTGAGATGGTGAGGCGCCATCCCAACAAAGGAATTATGAATATCGACGTGCTCAGCTTTGGCAGACTGTCCCACCGTATTTTTGAGGAGGTGGGCGGCAACGACCGGCCGGTGCTTGACGACACGGGAAAAAGTCTGGTGCTGCGGCGTGTGGCGGCAGGGCTTGAGGAAGAACTGGGTGTCATGAAGCGCAATATCCGTAAGCCCGGCTATATCAGCGAGGTAAAATCGGCGCTTTCTGAGTTTATGCAGTATGGCCTTGGCACAAAGGAGGTCGAAAAACTGTGTGAATATGCCGCGAAAAGAAATGCGCTTGCCTTTAAATTAAAAGATCTGCACCTGCTGTATGATGGGTTTCTAAAATACATCAATGAGCGCTACATCACGACGGAGGAGACGCTGGATTTGCTCAGAAAAGTGCTGCCGCGGTCAAAGGTTGTGAAGGGCAGCGTGATTGTCTTTGACGGATTTACCGGATTTACGCCTGTGCAGTACAATGTGATACAAGAGCTGATGCTGCAGGCGCGGGAGGTGATTGTGACGGTCACAATGGGTGTGGAGGAGAATGCCTATTTGCAGGATGGAGAGCAGAAGCTGTTTCATCTGAGCAAAAAGACGATACATGACCTTGACCGCCTCTGCAAAGAAGCAGGCGTCACGCGCGAGCCGGACGAGCGGATTACGGACGCAGTGGTTTACCGCTATCGGGACAATGCTGGCCTGTCCCATCTTGAGCGCGCGCTGTTCCGGTATCCGGTTCAGGAATATAAAGGGACACAGGACAGTATTCATCTCTTTGAAGCGTCTGCGCCCAAGGAGGAGCTGAGGCAGGTCTGTCTCGAAATCCGCAGGCTGGTGCGCGAGAAGAAGTATTGTTACCGCGATATTGCGGTGGTGACGGGCGACTTGGAGCGGTATGGGTTTCTTGCGCGCGAGATGTTTGGACGCTTTGACATTCCGTATTATCTGGACCAGACAAACAAGCTGGTTTTGAATCCATTGATCGAGTTTATCCGAAGTGCGCTGCTGGTGGTGATACAGGAATATTCATACGAAGCCGTCTTTCATTTTCTGCGCTGCGGCATGGCAGGCGTGACGCCCGACGAGACAGACAGGCTGGAGAACTACTGTCTCACAATGGGAATACGGGGCAAAAAGGCATGGCAGAAAAAGTTTACCAGACGCAAGAAGAAGCAGGAGGAGGCTGCGGCAGGACTTGACGAGCTCAACGCCGTTCGTGAGCGGGTGGTCTCGATGTTAGAGCCGCTCATGCAGAAAAAATCAGAGAAAAAAGCAACGGGCAAAGAGCTGGTCAAGGCATTGTATGCATTTATCGTCAACGCGTCCATCGAAGAAAAGCTCGAGGCGTATGAACAGTATTTTACCGAGCAGGGCGAGCTGGTCAAAGCAAAGGAGTATGCCCAGATTTACCGGCTTGTCATGGAGCTCTTAGAGCAAATCTGCGGCCTTTTGGGCGAGGAAGAGCTGGAAATCAAGGAGTTTGCGGACATTCTTGACGCGGGCTTTGCAGAGATTAAGGTGGGCACGATTCCGCAGACGGTAGACAAGGTCGTCATCGGTGATATCGAAAGGACGCGTCTGTGCGAAGTGAAGGCGCTGTTTTTCATCGGTGTCAACGACGGCATTATTCCAAAAAGCGGCGGGACGGGCGGCATCATCTCAGACATTGACAGGGAATTTTTGCAGGAGTCGGAGTTTGAGCTTGCGCCCACACCGCGGCAGCAGATGTACATACAGCGCCTTTATCTATATCTGATGATGACCAAGCCGACAGCGCATTTGTACCTGTCCTATGCCAAGGTGGATAATGAGGGCAAAAGCATCCGTCCGGCGTATCTGGTCAATACGGTGCAGCGGCTGTTCCCAGAGCTTGCGATTGAGCAGCCGCAGCTGCGTCCGATGGAGGAGCAGATGGAGTCGCCCGCGGACACGCTCGCATATCTGGTTGAGCTGCTGCGGCGCTATGCGGCGGAGGAGATTGGAGAGGAGAGGCGGTTTTTTATCACACTTTATGACACGTATGTCAGAAATGAACGGTATGCACCCGTTTTGGACCAGATGCGCAAAGCTGCATTTTCCTATCTTTCGAATGCAGATACGAACAGGCTTCCAAGAGAGCTTGCACGGCTTTTGTACGGACAGGTGCTGAAAAACAGTATCAGCCGCCTTGAAAAGTTTGCCTCCTGTGCCTACGCGCATTTTCTGGAATACGGTCTGAGTCTTGAGGACCGTGACAAGTACAGCTTTGAGAATGTGGATATGGGAAATGTCTTTCACGCTGTCTTGGAAAGCTTCTCCGACAAACTTGCCGAGGAGGGATATACATGGTTTGATTTTCCCAAAGAGGTCGGAGAGCGGATTGTCGGCGCATGCCTTGAGGATTATGCGGTCTCCTACGGCGAGACCATCTTGTACAGCAGCAAACGCAATGAGTATATGATCACAAGAATGCACAGAATCCTGAACAGAACCGTGCTGACATTGCAGTACCAGCTGCAGAAGGGGGCTTTTACGCCGGAAAACTTTGAGCTTTCTTTTCAGATGACCTCTGATCTCAATGCGGTGAACATCGCGCTCTCAGACGAGGAGCGGATGCAGTTAATCGGGCGCATAGACCGCGTAGACACCTGCAGACAGGAGGATAAGCTGTATGTAAAGATTATCGACTACAAATCGGGCAGCAAGAAGTTTGACCTTGCCGCGCTGTATTATGGGCTTCAATTGCAGCTTGTCGTGTATATGAACGCGGCGGTGGAGGTGCTGAAAAAGAAAAACAAAAAGGAAAAAAATGACACGCATGTCATTCCTGCCGCGATGCTCTACTATCATGTCAGCGACCCTATGACGGAGACGGACAAGGGAAATCCCGATATTTCTGAGATTCAGGCGGCGATCTTGGAGGAGCTGCGCATGACAGGCATGGTCAGCGACGACGAGGAGGTTATACAACTGCTGGACAAGGATTTTGATACCAAATCCTCTATTCTGCCAGTGGCAAGAAAGAAGGACGGCAGTTTTACAAAGGCGTCCTCCGTGCTCTCAGACAAGGATTTTGAGACGGTTTCGACATATGTGAACCATAAGATTAAGGAGCTTGGCGTGTCGATATTGGACGGCGATATCGGGCTAAACCCTTATGAGCAGAAGGACGCGGACGCCTGTACCTACTGTGATTACAAGGGCGTGTGCGGCTTTGACAAAAAACTGGGCGCGAAGCTGGTCCGGCATCTTGAGGACATGGAGCAGGAGGTTGCGATGGAGCGCATTAAGCAGAGTCTCGGCATAGACGAGCAGGAGGGAGACGGACAGGAATGGCAATGAATTTCACACCAGACCAGCAGCGGGTGATTGATACTAGAGGCTGTAATATTCTGGTATCGGCGGCAGCGGGCAGCGGCAAGACAGCCGTTTTGGTAGAGCGCATTATCCAGATGATAACAGACGACAGTCACCCTGTGGACATCGACCGTCTGTTGATTGTGACCTTTACTTCAGCGGCGGCGGCACAGATGCGCGAGCGCATCAGCAAGGCAGTAGCGCAGAAGCTAGAGGAGTTCCCGGAGAGTGAGCATTTGCAGAAGCAGACATCGCTGATCCACAATGCCCAGATTACGACCATTGACTCCTTCTGCCTGTTTGTAATCCGCAATAATTTTAACGAGATTGGGCTGGATCCCGCGTTTCGCGTTGCGGACGAGAGCGAGGTCAAGCTCATCGAGGCGGACGTGATGGGCAGGCTTTTGGAGGAGGCGCACACAGAACCGACAGCGCGCTTTCTGCATTTCATTGAATGTTACAGCACAGGCACCAATGAGAAGAAGATAGAGGAGGCAATTTTGAGGCTCTATCACTTTTCGATGAGTTATCCGTTTCCTGAAAAGTGGCTGACAGAGCGCATGGAGGATTACCGGGTTGGAGCGCTTCATGAGCTCTCGGAGAAGAAATGGTTTCAGTGCGCGCTGGCATATATCCGTACAATTTTACAGGAGTGCAAAAACCGTCTGCATCAGGCGCTGGAGCTTGCGAACAGTGCAGGAGGCCCGATACAGTATGCGGACAATCTTGTGTCCGACGTTGGATTCATAGAAAAACTCCAGCGCGCGTCGGACTATGATGAGCTGTATGATCTGTTCACCTACTCAACGTTTACGCGCCTTTCCGGGAAAAAAGCGGAGGGCGTGGATCCGGTTTTAAAAGAGATGGTCAAGGCGATACGCGACGAGGTGAAGAAAAATATTGCAGATCTCAAGAAGTTTTTGTTTCAGATTTCGGTGGAGAACACGCTGCGCGATATGGCAGCCTGTCAGGAGTCCGTCGAGGAGCTGGTATCGCTCACGCTGTCATTCAAGAAAATGCTCGACCAGTCCAAGCGCGACAGAAATGTGATTGATTTCTCGGATATGGAGCATTTTGCCCTGCAGATTTTGTTAAAGTGCGGTGAGGACGGCAGGATTATGCCGTCCAATACAGCGCTTGAGCTACAGGATTATTTTGAGGAAATCATGATTGATGAGTACCAGGACTCCAATGAAGTACAAGAGCTTCTGCTAAAATGCATCTCCGGTGAGGACAAAGGGCGCTTTAACCGTTTTATGGTCGGCGACGTGAAGCAGAGTATCTATAAATTCCGTCTGGCAAGGCCGGAAATTTTTATGGAGAAATATGACACATATGTCATAAATGATGCGCGCAGCAGCAATGTCAGAATTGACCTGAGCATGAATTTCAGAAGCCGCCGCGAGGTGACGGACGCGACAAACTTTATATGCAGCCAGTTGATGACAGCGAAGGTTGGCAATGTAGAGTATGATCAGCGGGCGGCGCTGTACGTGGGTGCAGCCTACCCGGAACCAGACAGCACCGGTGAAAAAGACATATATCAAACTGAGCTTATGATTGCCACGCCGGATTCTCTCGTATCACAGGAGACGCCGCAGGAGGGTGAGCGGGCGCTGCCCAAATATTCTGAGAAGGAGATTGAGGCGGTGATGGTGGCGGAGCGCATCCGTCAGCTTGTTGGAAAATTTCCAGTCACAGATGCATCTTCCGGAGAAGTCCGTCCGGCAAAATATTCGGATATCGTGCTTTTGTTCAGGGCGACAGCAGGCTGGGACGAGGATTTTAGAAGAATCTTGTCCGAGCGCGGGATTCCCGTGCATGTGACCAGCAGGGCAGGATATTTTGAGACATTAGAGATACAGGGAATTGTCAATTTTCTGCGTGTGCTGGACAATCCGTTGCAGGATATCCCGCTCTTTGGGGTGCTCAAACTCCCGTACTTTGGATTTACAGAGACAGAGATTGCCTACATACGATGCTATGTGAAGGATGCAAAGAAGCCATTCTTGTATGAACAGATACAATACTATTATGAGAGCGTGCATGAGGAGGATAAAGTCAGTCAGGCGAAGCTGAAACGGTTTCTGGATATGCTTGCGGTGTACCGCCGCAAGGTTGCATACACGCCGATCAAAGAGCTTTTGCAGCAGTTGATTGCAGATACGTCCTACGACGCCTACGTCGGCGCTATGCCGGGCGGCGACCAGCGGATTGCCAACATCGGACTCCTGTTAGAGAAGGCAGGTGCGTTTCAGAATACGAGTTTTTACGGGCTGTTTCATTTTATAAGGTATCTCGAGACAATACAGGAGCAGGAGGTAGACTTTGGCGAGGCCAATATCCTTGATGAGAATGCGGATGTGGTGCGCATTATGACGATTCATAAAAGCAAAGGACTTGAATTTCCGATTTGCTTTGTCTGCGGGCTCTCCAAACAGTTTAACCAGATGGATATGCGCAAAAGCATTTTGATGGATGTAGAGCTTGGCATCGGCGTGGATTACATTGACCCGGAGCTGCGCCTGAAGCGAAAGACCATGCGCAAAAATGTGGTGGCACAGCGCATGAAGGAGGACACGCGCGGAGAGGATTTGCGTGTATTGTACGTGGCGCTCACTAGGGCGAAGGAGAAATTGATTTTGACTGGCTACATCAGCGATCTGGACAAAAAACTTGCCAACAATGTATATCTCACGATGGAGTCTGCCGAGAAGCTTCCATACTCAGTCATGATGGGCGCAGTTTCCTACATGGATATGATACTTGCGGCGCTGATACGTCATACCTGTATGCAGGAGCTGCTCGAGGAGCGGGGCTTTGAATTTGCCAGACATCCGCTCCCCTATAAGGAGATTCCGATAGAGATTGCTTTGTACCAGCAGACGGAGAGTCAGGCAGAGCAGATCAGGCGCCAGCTCAAAGAACAGGGGCGGTCAATTGCTCTGGAGGATGAGCTTTCCAGAACAGCAGCACACGCAGATGCCGCGCTCAAGGCAGCGTTTCAGGAAAAGCTGCACTATGTATATCCACATGCGGCTCTCGAGGGACTGACTGTCAAGACGACTGTATCTGAGCTCAAAAAAGCGTCTTATGGGGAGGCAGCCGCGGAAGCGGCAGAGCTGATCGTGCTGCCCAGAGAGCGCTACATACCGGATTTCGCGCTGGAAGAGATGCAGGAAATGACAGATGTGTCAGAATCAGAGCAGACAACGGGACATGCAAAAAAAGCGCAGTCCGGTATTCAGTACGGTACAGCAGTGCACAAGATTATGGAGCTGTTGTCTTTTTCGGAGAAATTCCGCACGGAAAACAAACATCTTCTGGCGGACATCAAGAGCGAGCAGGAGAAATGGATTACAGACGGGACCGTCACTGCGGACGAACTTGCCTGTGTCGGGGTGCACAAGCTTCAGGCATTTTTCCAGTCCAGCCTGTCTCAGCGGATGATTGCGGCAAACGGGCGCAATGAACTATTCAAAGAACAGCCCTTCGTGCTTGGAATCAGTGCGGACCAGCTGAATCTGGGCTTTCCACCGACAGAGACCGTCTTGATACAGGGCGTGATTGATGTATTTTTCTATGAAAATAATGAAATCGTGCTTGCAGACTACAAGACTGACCGGGTAAGCTGTAAAGACGAGCTGATCCAGCGCTACAAAAACCAACTGGATTACTATCAAAAAGCGCTTGAGCAGATTACGGGCAGGAAGGTGAAGGAACGATATTTGTATTCGTTTTATTTACAGGAGGAAATTTATGTTTGAATATATTTTATTTGACTTGGACGGCACGTTGACAGACCCGAAGCTTGGCATCACAAGCTCTGTACAGTATGCGCTACGGGCGCTTGGCATCGAGGAGCCTTCGCTGGACAGATTAGAGCCGTTTATCGGGCCGCCGCTCGCAGACAGCTTTCGTGAATTTTACGGGCTGGAGGGGGAGCGGCTGGCCACGGCGATTGACAAGTACCGGGAGCGGTTCGCCACGCAGGGAATCTTTGAAAATGAAATCTATCCGGGCATTCCCCAAATGCTTGCAGACTTGAAGGCAAAGGACAAATTACTGGCAATCGCATCGAGCAAGCCGACGCTGTTTGTAGAACAGATTTTAGAGCACTTTGAGATTGGGAAGTATTTTGACCATGTTGTCGGCAGCAATATGGATGGCACGCGCGGCACAAAAGAAGAGGTCGTTGAGGAGACGCTGCGCCAGATGCTTACGGTGAAAATGACGCCGGCGCAAAAAAGGGACGCGGTGGCGATGGTGGGCGACCGCAAGTTCGATATTGAGGGTGCGCGGGCGCATGGCATTACCTCGGTGGGGGTATTGTTTGGCTACGCGCCGGAGGGAGAACTGGAGGAGGCAGGCGCGGACTATATCGTCAATTCAGTGAGGTCGCTGCAGGTTCTCCTGACGCTGCTGACCTGACAATACAATGAATGGAGAGTTCGATGAGTGTGAAAAATTCAAAAAGACAGGTGAAAAAAATCCCAAAACGCACGACACTGCTGCAAAAGCTGGCATATATATTAAGACCGTTTGTCCTCTATATGCTGGTGAAAACGGTGGCAATGCTCTTGCTGGCAATGGCGGTTCCAGTGCTGCCCATCGCGGGGATTACCGCGTGGGTAGCGCGCAATTCGTATCCGCTCAGCGCGGTTGTGAATGGTGTGGCAAGTCTGGTGGCAGTCAGCTTTTTGCTGAAAGATTTTCTAATTGAGGCGAGTACAACCGGTGAGGTGGATATTGACAAGGGAAGCTTTGGTCAGATGATTGCTTTTGTTCGGGCGGACTTATCAGAAAAGAGAAAATATAAGGCAGTCCGTCTTATGTTGTGCATTTTTCTTGGAATCACGGCTTCGCTTGCGCTGAATATCATGGCAGAGCTGGCAGCGCAGATGTCCGCACCGGGCGGCAGCCTCCTTGACTCCGGGCGGTATGAGGCGGTGGAGGCAATCCAGTACTCTGTGCCTGTCGCAGCAGGCATTATTCTATATGGAATCATTTCACCAATTGTGGAAGAAATCGTGTTTCGCGGGGTTCTTTATAATCGAATTAGAAAGTTTTACAGTATGGCAGTGGCGGTAGGAGGTTCTGCGCTTTTGTTCGGAATGTTTCACGGGAATCTGCCGCAGTTTTTGTATGGTACGGCAATGGGCGCGATGATGGCAGTCTGCTATACGTATATTGGCTGTTTTGCCGCGCCGCTGCTGGTGCACATGTCCGCCAATCTCTTTACGTTCCTGATCTCAGGAGCGGCAGCGCAGACAGCAGTTTTGATTACGCCCTTCTGGTGTGTCGTGTTTACGCTCCTGTCAGCGGCGGTACTCTGGTGTATTGTCCATTTTTCAGAGGAAAACCTTTGCTGATATAGTTTTTTCGATGCCCATATGTATACATAAAAACGCAGGTTGAATGCCTGCGTTTTTGCGTGTAGAAATAAATTTACGTATTGTACAGAGTCAGCGCGCCATAAGCTCAATGATTTCTCCAATATACATTGTGTGCAGGTCGCCGTCCTTGTACCACTTGGCAATCTCTGGCGAGAGGAATGAATCCTCCGTCAGTTTGACAGCGGACAGCTTGTGGCATAGGACGACAAAGCTGCCCTCGTCAATGAACGGAATCGAGAGCTTGTAATTCCATGTGAGTCCGGCTTGCAAAACCTTGTCACCGTCACGGCCGGAATGCGAACCGCAGTAATTGAGCGCCTCCCGATATTCCTGACTCATAAACGAAATCGAAAAAAATTCTCCTTGGTCGAGAAATTCCTTGGTGTATCTTGAGTCGCGCACGAAAATGAAGGCAACATTCTTTCCCCAAAGAACACCGATGCCGCCCCAACTGACAGTCATGGTATTTGCTTTCCTTTTGGAACCGGCAGATACGAGCGCCCAGTCCTTTCCAAACGATTCAAATGGATTGATTTCCAGCATATCGACTGGAATCGGTTGAAAAACATGCATAATAAATTCTCCTTTTACAGTTTGTTGTTGACTATACTACTAAGTATACTATTGCGGCATGAAATTGACAACAAATTAACAAAAATATTCTGAGAAAATAGAACAGGAAAATGATTAAATAAATATATCTGGCTATTTTATGGCCGGAACTGTGGTTAAAATGATACGAAGGAGAAGGATGAAAAATTATGGCAAGACATGGAGAGAACATTAGAAAACGAAAAGACGGGCGCTGGGAAGGGCGGTATCAGGTATACGATCAGGAAAAGCAAAAGAAAGTCTACCGGTCAGTGTACGCCAAATCCTACGAGGAAGTCCGCAAAAAACTCGAAAAGCTAAAAACAGGAATGCAGTTAAGGCAGACAGCAAAACAGGCGGGCAGCGCTTTGCCGGAGGAGACGAAACTGGACGACATTGCGCAGATTTGGCTGGAGGAAATCAAAGAAAAACGAAAGCCCTCCACTTATATTAAGTACCGGCTGCTTTACCGCAATCACATTCAAGCACTGTTTTGCGAGGCATATTTGTCAGATATGACAGACGCGTTTGTGCAGGAACGGATTTCCGGCCATTTTTCGGAAAGCGTACATAAAAGTGTTTACTGTATTCTGAATCAGCTTTTAAGGTTTGCGTCTGTGCGGTATGCATTCATCATGCCGGTTCTGAAAAGACCTGTGCTCGACACGAGGAGCGCACCTGTCAAAGTGCTTGCAAAAAGCGAGCAGAAAAAGCTGATGGAGGTCATCTACAGCGGTATGGACTGCTTTAAGATGGCGGTGCTGATGTGCCTGTTTACAGGACTCCGGCTAGGCGAGCTGTGTGCGCTCAAATGGAGTGATATCGACTTTGAAAACAAAATCTTAACGGTTAACAGAACCGTACAGCGCCTGTATGCCGAAGGGCACGAAACCAAGACAGTTTTGACAGAGATGATACCCAAAAGTCCGTACTCCCAGCGTGAGATTCCGCTGTCGGGCGCAGCGTTGGAGCTGCTGATACGTTTTCAAAATGACAAGGAATATGTCTTTGGCGGCGACAAGCCACTCGAGCCAAAGCGCCTACAGTATCATTTTAAAAAATTATTAAAAGAGGCGGCGCTCTCCGACAAGCATTTCCATATCCTGCGCCATACTTTTTCGACAAACTGTATCGAAGGCGGGACCGATGTCAAAAGCCTCAGTGAAATCTTAGGGCATTCCGATGTCCAGATTACCCTGAACCGCTACGTACATCCGTCGATGGAAACCAAACGGCAGTATATGGATAACCTGCTGGGATTTTATGGACAGATTCAGGGGCAGGTGGGGTAAAATGAACAAATATTCGAACAATTCTTGATTTCGCACTTTTTCAATGTTATAATATTCTTATCATATCCTGTAAGTATAATAGCAACAGAGGAGATAAGTGCTATGTTAAAGATATTAGATGAGAAGGTTTTAAAGACAGATGATGAGATTGAAGAATTATATAAAGACTGTAAATATATATACATTATTGACAGTTACGAGAAATTGATAGAACATAGCGGATATCTGTATTGTGTCAGTACATCGAATGAGTCCTACACCGAACTGTACAGGGAGCGTAATAAATTGCGTGACGAAGGAAAGATCTGTGTAGTTGGCGGAAGTTATAATAATGGAGGTGCAATCGGTGTACAGTACGAGTATAAAGCAAAATAGATGCCGCGTTGAGTGTATTATAGTTGCGGAGGATATTGCTGTAGAAAATTTTGTTGTAGATACAGGTGCGATGTACACCTGTTGCAATTA
>Ga0137308_100220_pt1 | contig 105708 bp, 83 predicted proteins | sample Inofrocosms_June_FD_97181 | JGI IMG/M metagenome (GOLD analysis project Ga0137308, IMG submission 97181) | Mouse cecal microbial communities from Vienna, Austria - N-Acetylneuraminic and N-Acetylglucosamine D2O microcosms_June | ecosystem: Host-associated > Mammals > Digestive system > Large... | reverse complement strand
GCATTGCCGTCAACGCATTACTTGCCGCCATAACAATACCCACGCTCTCGCTGCCCAGACTGGTAAAATTCTGCAGCGCCCAGAGAATAGGAATACGGAAGATGAACACACGGCTGAAATTACAGATCAGCGTCAGTTTCGTCTTGCCAAAGCCAAACAGCAACGCCATACAAGCGCTGTTAATGCCCAAAGGAATACAGCCGCCCAGAGCCTCATAACGGACTACATGCATAATCAGCTGTTGAAATTCTACATTAAAGCCTTCGGCACTGTTGGCAAAAATCCATGTAATAGGGCCAAGGAAAACATTCAGAATAATGAAACCCACCGCCCCCAGGGCCGCATTGATTATCACCAGCCGCCAAAAAGTTCCTATTGCACGCTTTTTATTACCGGCACCCAGATTCTGGCTGATAATGGAAGAGCCTCCGTCCTGAAAACCGTTATGGATTCCTGTCACAAGACCGTTAATATTGTTGGAAATTCCCAGCGCACCTACCGTAGTGGAACCGTAATTCTTACTCATGGAATTTACCACTGTCTTACCGAAAGAAAAGGCCACCTTCTCCACAATTACCGGAAAGGACAGACTGAGCATAGGACCCACCACCTGCCGCTTAAACGCTATACTCTTTTTACTAAAGGTAAAAGCATCATCACCGGCGCACAAATTTTTCACAGCCATGACAAACAAAAATACCTGAGAGATTACCGTTGCAACGGCGATCATGGTGATATCCCCGTTCAGCCCATAGATAAAAATCGCCGTAAGCGTCAGTTTTAAAGCAATGACAAACATATTCAGCTTCAAGATGCGTCTGGAATTTCCTCTCGAACGCTCAATGGCAATATATACATTGTTGAAAAAATTCAACACTGTGGAAAATAATGTGACGGAAAAGTATCTGGCCCCCACCGAAATAAAGTCCTCCGGTGTTCCGAACAGCCTGAGCAGTCCGGAAGAAAAAGGGATCAGACAGAGAACCACCAGCGCAATGCTGCCGCAGATTGCAAGCAATGTGCTCAGCCTCTTTTTCACCATATTGTAATCGCCCGCCCCATAGGCTTCACTGATCTTCAAAGTGCTTCCTGCCGCCAGACCGCCGCCCACTGCCGATATCATGCTTTGAATCTGTGACAAATAAGCCACCGCCGAAACGGCCATAGCGCTGACATGCGACGCCATCATCGTATCCAATATATTAAAGAGATGATTGATCAATTGAAAAAAAGCAAGGGGAATGCAGACATAAAAAATAACCTGCCATAAATTCCCCGTCAATGCAAATTCTCTAAACTTTTTATCCTTCTCGGAAAGAGAAGCGCTGCCTGTTTTCGCCATAATACACCTCTTATTCTTTCGGCACAATTGACAATCCTGAATTCCTCGAAGCCGTTTTCCTTTTCCTCAAAATCAGAATCGTTTTCCATGCTTTCCTGCAGAGCCGGAGTCGTTTTCCGGCACTTTCCTCTGTACCGGAACCGCTTACCCAGAGCTCTGCCGCTAATATCTTACCACTAAGTACATTACCATTAAATGAAAGTGCTTTCTACCTATCATATGATAACTTTTATCAGATAACGCTGTTTTTTTGCTTTCCCCATCTGCTTACTGCCTCCCTAAGCCAACAACCCGGCTGCAAGCAACGGGGCGTCAAGCTTGCAGCGCTGCAAGGCGCAATGCGCAATGCGTCCGCAGGACGTTATGGTATGCGGCCCTTGCGGCATCCTCCAAATGTCTGCTCCACAGCCGCTTGGCTCATTGCTCGCGGGAATCAAATGCTTGCCACAAAGCGCAGCGCATCCTGTACCGTTTTCACACCGATAATTCTTATCCTGCTGTTCTTTTTACAATCCTCGGCACAGACGGCGGGCAGAATACAGGTATCAAATCCCAGCTTCTCCGCCTCTGCCACCCTCTGGGCCGCCTGACTGACTGCCCGCACTTCCCCGCTTAATCCCACTTCCCCGAAAGCAATCAGCTTCGGATGCAAGGGCTTATTCTTAAAGCTGGAATAAATGGAAAGGACAATGCCCAAATCTATGGCCGGTTCCGCTACCTTCATACCGCCTGTCACATTGACATAAGCGTCACAGTCCCCCAGCTGTACTCCGGAGCGCTTTTCCAGCACTGCCATGAGCAGATTTACCCGGTTAAAATCCGTACCTGTGGTCTGTCGTCTGGGTATACCGAAATTGCTGTGGCACACCAGTGCCTGAATCTCGATCAAAAGGGGCCTTGTCCCCTCCATGGTGCACACCACTACGGAACCGCTGGCTTCCTCAGGACGACCGTTCAGCATATATTCGGAAGCGTTCTGCACCTCAACCAGACCCTGCTCCTGCATCTCAAAGACTCCGATCTCGTTGGTGGAACCGAAGCGGTTTTTCACCCCCCGCAATATGCGGTAGGAAGCGTGACGGTCGCCCTCGAAATACAGAACGGTATCCACCATATGCTCCAGCACTCTGGGGCCTGCCACCGTCCCCTCCTTGGTCACATGCCCCACAATCATCACGGAAACTCCCAGACCTTTTGCCAGCTGCAGCAATATTCCGGTGGATTCCCTGACCTGCGAAACGCTGCCCGGCGCCGCCGATACGGCTTCATTGTACATTGTCTGAATGGAATCGATAACCACTGCCTCTGGCTTGTTCTGACGGATTACTTCCGCAATTTCATCCAGATTCGTCTCACACAACAACAGCATTTGCTCCGAAAATTTGCCGATTCTGTCCGCACGCATCTTAATCTGTGCCAGAGATTCCTCCCCGGATATGTAAAGCACCTTATGATTCCGGGAGGAAAGATTTCTGCACACCTGAAGCAGCAGCGTAGATTTCCCGATACCGGGATCTCCGCCCACCAGAGTCAGGGAGCCTTGCACGATGCCGCCTCCCAAAACACGGTTCAGCTCCTCCATTCCGGTAGATAATTTATCCTCCTCCCTGATGGTAATTTCCGACAATATGCTGGGAGCGTTTTTCTGCCCCCGCCTCCCCGAAGAGACGGACGCCACTCCCATATGGGGCGTCTTTGCTGCCGTTTCTTCCACAAAAGTATTCCATTCCTTACATCCCGGACACTGCCCCATCCATTTAGCAGATTCATGTCCGCAGTTTTGACAGAAAAATACGGATGCTGTCTTTCCCTTTGCCATATTTCCTCCTAAAATGTAATGCGGGGTAAGCAGCCGCTCGCCCCGCACAACCTAGTATCGTTTTTCTATTATTACACACGTTCCACTCTCACAGGTATCTCACCGGCTGCCTCCAGCTCCACACTGAGCGAAAGCTTGCCGCCCAAGCCTGTCTTCATGGTTCCGATGCTCTTACCGCCCACAAATACCTCATATTCGGTATCATCGTTTAAACCGATGGTAATCTGTGCGTCTTCATCACCTTCCACCACAAATTCCACACCGCTTTCCTTCTCGACAAAGTCAAGTACGCTGGTCCCGGGCACCGACTCATAAAGGAACATTCCGTTCTTTTCCAGTTTTGTAATCTCATGATAGGTCTTAACCTTCAGCAGATCTCCCGCATGTTTGTAATCCTCTACCTTAGCCTTTCGAGATAATTTGTGATTGCCAAAACTGATTGCGCCGCTCTCTTCGCTGCGGAGCAGCTCTTCCACAACTGCCATGTGTATATCCTCCTGTTTTTTAGTAGCTGCAGACCTGTCAGCTATATTTACAGTATAATATAAAGTCCGGCATTTATCTACAAAATTTTTATTAATTTTAAAATCCGATGCAAGCTCGGTACCGTTCACCCGCTGCCGCCGCGAGGTGTTTTCACACTGTTTCCGCGTGATAAACCCGAGACAGACATGCGCGAAATCGCTGTTTTGCGATTTCTGTGTATAGGCTGCTGTGAACGAAGTGAACGGCAGCCAAGCTCGCTGATAAGGAGATTTTTGAATCAGGAAGCATTGCATCACTTAACCGAGAAGCATATCTTGCCGTTCTTAAAGCCCGCCGAAACGCTGTCTCCGGGCTGAACTTTTTTGAGCAGTATCTCCTCCGCAAGGGCGTCTTCCACCACGGACTGGATAGCTCTCTTCAACGGTCTTGCTCCCATCTTATTATCCGCATACTTTTCCACTAAATGCTCTCTCAAGGCAGAGGTCATGCTCAGACAAATGTCCATCTGCGTCTCGCAGCGCTTTGTAAGATTGGCGGAAAGAAGATTTACAATAGCCTTCATGTCTTCGTTCCCTAACTGGTGGAATACGATAATCTCGTCAATTCGGTTGATAAACTCCGGTTTAAAGCTGCGTTTTACCTCTTCCATTACACCGGACTTCATTTTCTCATAATCTCTTTTGGCATCGCTGACGGAGGCAAAGCCCAGATTCTTGGGATCCACGATTCTCTGCGCTCCCGCATTGGAGGTCATAATCAGTATGGTATTCTTAAAGCTGACTTTCCTGCCTTTGGAGTCGGTAATATGTCCGTCGTCCAACACCTGAAGCAGGATATTAAACACGTCCGGATGTGCCTTCTCTATCTCGTCAAAGAGCACCACCGAATAAGGATTTCTGCGCACCTTCTCACTGAGCTGTCCTCCCTCTTCAAAGCCCACATATCCGGGCGGAGAGCCGATCATCTTGGACACCGAATGGCCTTCCATATATTCCGACATATCAACTCTGATTATGGCGTCCTCGGATCCGAACATCGCTTCGGCAAGAGCCTTGGAAAGCTCCGTCTTGCCCACTCCGGTAGGCCCCAGAAACAGAAAGGAACCGATGGGACGCTTGGGATCCTTCAAGCCCACTCTGCCCCGGCGCATTGCCTTTGCCACTGCCGTCACGGCTTCCTCCTGTCCTACCACGCGTTTGTGCAGGATACTTTCCAGCTTCAGCAGCCGCTCGCTTTCCTTTTGCGCCAGCTTCTGTACCGGAATCTTCGTCCACATGGCCACCGCTTCGGCAATCTCGTTTTCTCCGATGGAGAATTGTTTCAGAGTTTCCTTATTTTCGTTGCGCTTCTTCATGCGCTCATATTTCTTTACCAATTCATCCTGATTATGCTTAATCTCTGCCGCCTGCGTAAACGCTTCCATGCGGATGGATCGCTCAATCTGAAGATCCATTTTTTTAATTTCATCCAACAGCTCTTTCTGCTTATCCGGCAGATCCATGGATCTCAGTCTGGCACTGGCCGCAGCTTCGTCAATCAAGTCGATTGCTTTATCCGGCAGGTTCCTGTCATTAATGTAACGGGCGGACAACCGTACCGCCGCCTCCACCGCCTCGGAAGTAATGCTGACCTGATGGTGCTCCTCGTATTTCCCCTTCACACCCTCCAAAATGCGGATGGCTTCCTCCTCCGTAGGCTCCTCCACATTCACGGGCTGAAAACGGCGCTCCAAAGCGGCATCTTTCTCAATATACTTGCGGTACTCCGCAATGGTGGTGGCTCCGATCAGCTGCAGCTCGCCCCTTGCCAGAGAGGGCTTTAATATATTGGAAGCATCAATTGCCCCTTCCGCTCCTCCGGCTCCGATCAAGGTATGCAGCTCGTCCAAGAACAAAATCACATTGCCGTCCTCGATGACTTCCCGGATCAGCTTCTTGATTCTCTCCTCAAACTCCCCACGGTATTTGCTGCCTGCCACCATACCCGACAGATCCAATGTCAATACCCGTTTCTCCTTTACCGTAAGAGGTACTTTCCCTTCTACAATGCGCAGCGCAAGACCCTCCACCACGGCAGTCTTCCCTACACCCGGCTCACCGATAAGACAGGGATTGTTTTTCGTCCGGCGGCTCAAAATCTGAATCAGCCTGCGGATCTCGTCCTCCCTTCCTATTACGGGATCCAGCTTTCCCTCACGTGCCATAGCAGTCAAGTCCCTGCTGTACTGGCTTAATACGGATGCCTTACCCTTGCCCGAAGACTTTCTCCCCAAATCCTCCTTGTAGAGATTACCGTCCTGACCGATGGCAACCAATATGTCGGAATATATTTTTTGTATATTTGCGCCGATAGTATTTAAGAGACGGACGGCCACATTTTCCCCCTCTTTAATAATAGCCATCAAAACGTGCTCGGTCCCCGTTTCTTTCTGCCCGAATCTGGCGGCTTGCTTATGCGCCTCCTCTATGATCTTCCGGGCTCTGGGAGAATAGCCCTCCCGTTCCTTTACAGGTGTCCCGTTCTCAAAGGCAATCAGTTCCTGAATCATATCCAATACAGCGGAAACTTCTACACCGTTGTCCGTCAATACTCTATAAGCTACACCGGACTGTTCTTTCAAAAGCCCTACCAGTATATGTTCCGTACCTACATAACCTTGTTTCAGGCTTCTGGCACATCGGGAAGCATAGGACAGCGCTTCCTGCGCCTTATCTGTAAACCGTGACTGCATGTGTTAAACCTCCATCAATGCACCGGTGCGCCAAAATCCTTTATATACGATTCCGCACCTGTTGTGTGCAACTTTTTTAGATTATGTTTAAATATAATCCTCATAAATTTCTTCGATCAGTTCATAAATCTCCTCTTTGGATATATTTTTGCAGCTGCTCTTTGCCAGAATAACCCGAAGTTCTTTCTTCAGTTCCGCAAGCGTCCTCATGCGGTCTGCATCCACCGCAATGACCGCCCCCTTGCGCCTGTCTACCTTGACATAGCCTTCTTCCTTCAATATAGTATATGCCTTGTTCACGGTATGCATGTTAATACCGATGGAATCGGCCATCTGGCGGACGCTGGGGAGAGAATCTCCCTCCTGAAACCGGGCGGTGGCAATTCCCATGATAATCTGATGGTACAGCTGCATATACAACGCTTCATCACTGTTGAAATCCACTTCTAGTATTATGCTCATAACCATGCCTTTCAGCAGCCTGCAAATTTGAGATTACGTTTCATTCTCCGGCCTGACAGTCTCAAATTTTATGCCTGCATGAGATTTTATTTGAATTGACAGGCTTGATATACTTATCATAGCACAGATATCTCTTCTGTCAACCACCGAAATTTATTCTGTGAAGCCGTAATCGTTTCTTTTCAGTAACGGTTCAGAAATGGCACTGGACTATTACGAGAATGCACACAAAACGCGGAAAGAATGCGTTTTGGCGCCCGCATGTCTGAACTTATGCTTCTCACACTCACTCCAGCAAATCCAATACTTCCGGATGGAAACAATGTTCTCCTTCTCTGATGTCGTGCAGAAACAGCGCTTCCTGTCCGTAAAGGGAATAAGCCTTCTTGATAACGGCTGTCTGCTCATATACGTTTTCCAATCCCCGGGCTCCGTTCAGACGGTCATACCTGCAGGACTGTACAATCAGCCGTCTGGGTGCAATCAGGGAACCGATATCCCCCATATCCGCCAGCTGCCAGAGACCGGGGACATAATTACAGCTGCAGTTCCCGTTCAATACCAGCAGAGAATCTCGATAGCCGTACATATAGCCGCTGACCACGGCTCGTTTAACGCGGTCGTCCAGAGCCGCCAGCCACAAGGTCTGCATTCCCCCGCCGGAAAAGCCAACACACCCCAAATCTTTAACATCCCACTCTCCCCGCAGAGATACGTAATCAAGAAGCCGCATGGAATCCCATGTACACATACCAATAACAGTCTGCCCCAAAGGTTCCGCCATATGCGCCAAATGGAAACATGTGCTGTTCAAAAAGTGCTCCCGTGTATCTCCCCGGAGCGCTTCGTCACGTCGTTCCCCGAATCCTCTGTTATCGGGGCACAAGGTTACATAACCCTTTTGTGCCAGCCGCAAGCCGTAATCATAATGAAATTTTTCTATGCACTCCCTTACGGCAGGAATCTCCCTGCAGCCTGCCACACTGTATTTCCCCCCTCCCAGATGACCCGGCAGCGCCAAAAAAACCCCTCTGGGCTTTCCTTTTGGTATCAGAAGATATACCGGCATCCAAGTATCGGGTTCCACTTGCAGCAGTATTTTCTCTCTACGGAGCCCTTCCCCGATCTCAACGCACTCCAGTGTTCTCGGGCTAAGGTCACAATATTCCATTCTGGGCAGCCCGATTAACTCCCTCAGCCGTTCCCTCATTTTCTTCCGCCAGAATTCAAATTCCTCCGCAGTATTTCCGGTAAAACGGCCGCTTCTTGCAGTTCTCTCGTATTTTTTCAACATACCGGGAAGACTGCCGTAATATGTTTCTATGTGGATTGTCCCACCTTGATTCTCTTGTTTTTCCATTGCCGCAGCTCCCTCTCCCGTAAACCAATGCGACGGGCAGCCGCCATACGCACTGCCCGTCGAACACACTGATTTATTTATTTCTCATCATCCCCGTCATAATTCAGGAATTCAAATTCAAAGTCGTCCTCGTCATCCGCCATAAAATTTTTAGCCTGCCATCCGGAATTCTGTCTGGTCTGCTCCGTTCCGCCTCCCTGAGGACGCTGGCTCTGAGGCGCGGGACGCTGCTGACCCTGTGCGGCTGGTCTGCTTCCCTGAGGTCTCTGGCCTTGTGCTGCGGGACGCTGCTGGCTCTGTACGGCTCCTTGAGGCCTCTGACCTTGTGCTGCGGGACGCTGCTGACCTTGTCCGGCTCCTTGGGGTCTGCTTCCCTGAGGTCTCTGCCCCTGACCGGCAGGACGCTGCTGGCTCTGATCGGCTCCCTGAGGTCTCTGGTTCTGGCCGGCAGGATGCTGCTGACCCTGACCGGCTCCCTGAGGTCTCTGGTTCTGGCCGGAGGGACGCTGCTGACTCTGGCCGGAAGGACGCTTCTGGCCTTGGGCGGCTCCGGAAGTTCTGCCCCCCTGTCTCTCGCTTCCCACTGTCTGCATTACCTTCTGACCGCCCTGAGGCTTAGCGCCCCGGCGTCTCATCGTTTCGTTTTCCACTTCGCTGAAATACTGGGCGTCCGCCATATCCTTAACCTTTAATATCAGCAAAGCAACGGCACCCGATGCCGCAATCAACAACATTACCAAAATAATGATAATAATCTTCTGGTTCTTAATGGTTGTAAGACTTTCGGTATATAATTTTCCATTCTCCTCAACGCCGTCGAACAGTGTCTGGATCCCGTAACTTTCATTGGCCATCGTATCAACCAAACGCCACTCGTCTCCCACAAGCATGGTTTCATATGCCTTCTGCTCCACAGGATCGGGATCCACCACAGGCGGCTCCTCCGCAGGCGGCTGGTCTATCACAGGCGGTTCCTCCGTATAAGGCGTCAATTCCTCCGGCTTTACGGTGGTATAATCGGAACGGATAAAGCCCGTAACCTCCGCTCCGTCAGCGATAAAAGTCACCTGATACCATGTCTTGCCGTCCGTACCGGCTGCCGAACCGGTAACAGTCAGCGCCATACCGTTCTCTACGGTGGTTAAGATCCGGCTGGTGGTGGAAGCATTCTGACGGACTCTCACGGAAGGATTTCCGTTGACTACCGTGGCGCTTGCGGCATTCACCGCCGTCACCGCCACCAACGGTTCATCGGCCACGGGAGGGGCGGCAGTCTGTGCCGGAGGAGCCTGTGTAGGCGCTGTAGACACCGTTCCCGTAGGCGGCGTGGTACCGTCCGTAATCTCTACCAGATCGGAACGGATATAACCCAGCGTGTTGGAATCTACATATACCTCATACCAAGTATAACCGTCACTGCCCTGAACCTGACTCTTAATAGATATTACTTTATCTCTCTCCGTACTGCCGAGAACCTCGCTGGAGGGATTAGGCTCCTTTCTGATCTTAGCACTGGTTGCCGTTACCTTCGCGGCACTCTCAGCATGACTGACAATGGAAATTCCATCTGCAAATATTGCCAGCAGTAATGCCATGACTATCGTCACCGCTCCCGCTAAGAGATGCTTTCTCCATTGCATTTCTCCTGTTGTTCTCATATGTTTTCCTTTCTATCCTATGGTCTATCCTACGGCCTATGAACCGATTTTGTCAGAAATGTCATAGCTGTACAATGCCCCTTAAAGGACCCCCGGTTACCGTCAGTCCCATTTCATACAGTGCCATTACATACATTTCAGTACACCATGTATTTTTCCGTATTTAAGTGATGGGGATACTAACGGTTTTTACCAATAAAGCGGCGTTGTCCTTCATCACCCTTCTCCGCCATACCCACACCTTTTGCATTCTTTTGGTTGAGAGCTCTCTGCTGCGCCTCGATTCTGATGTGTACCTTTGACTCACACTCCGGACAGAATTGGCCTGACCGAATACTTTTTCCGCACACTTCACAGCGAAGAAAGGATTTTGAGCCTTCTGCCACTTCAATTCTGCCGTCCTTTAACAGACGACGGATAATCTTTTGAGATACCCCCGTATTCTCCTCCACCTGTGCCGCATTTGCGCCCGGATGCCCTTCTATATACTGCCTTACCTTCCCGTAGTCGTCAAAATCCACATTACCGCATTCTTCACAGCGATATTCCCCTACTCCCTTAAATACCATCACTCCGCCGCAGTTCAAGCAGACTTGGGGGATATGGTATTTTTCCAATGCACCGAAATCTTCCATACTAACATCATCTCCCATAGTAATTTTTTATACTTCGTCGATTGCCTTACCGATATCGTGACGCATATATTTATTGTCAAAGGAAATCCACTCTGTGGCTTCATATGCCTTTCTACGGGCTTCCTTCAAACTCTCTCCCATAGCCGTTACCCCCAGAACACGGCCGCCGTTCGTAACAATCCTGCCGTCTTCGTCTATTCTGCTTCCTGCATGGAAACAATAATAATCACTTTTTTTGTCAAATTTCTCAAGTCCGGTAATTTCAAATCCTTTCTCATACGCTTCCGGATAGCCTTCGGAAGCCAGTACCACACATACCGCGGCGTTATCTTCAAATTGCAGATCCACCTGATCCAATGTTCCGTCAATACATGCGTCTATCACATCCATAATGTCATTTTTCATACGGCAAAGCACTACCTGTGTCTCCGGATCTCCGAAGCGTGCGTTAAATTCCAGCACTCTGGGACCGTCGGGAGTAAGCATCAGGCCAAAGAAAATTACACCTTTAAATTCCCTGCCTTCTGCCGCCATAGCATCCACCGTAGCCTGATAAATGTGCTTTCTACAGAATTGATCCACCTCTTTCGTATAGAAAGGACTGGGAGAAAAGGTACCCATTCCACCGGTATTCAAGCCCTGATCACCGTCCTTGGCCCTCTTGTGATCCTGTGCGGAAGTCATAGTTTTTATCGTCTTTCCGTCTACAAAAGATAAGACCGAAACCTCAGGCCCCGTTATAAATTCTTCAATCACCATACGGTTGCCTGCATTACCGAAATGCTTATCCAGCATGATTTCCTTTACCCCTGCCTTGGCTTCCTCCAAAGTATTGCAGATCAGGACACCCTTGCCCAGCGCAAGGCCGTCCGCCTTTAAGACAATGGGCATCTTCGCCGTCTCCAGATAGGCGAGAGCCTCCTCCGCGTTGTCAAAATTCCTGTAATCCGCAGTGGGAATTTTATACTTTCTCATCAAATCCTTGGAAAATACCTTGCTGCCTTCCAAAACAGCCGCATTCTTTCTCGGTCCGAATGTACGGATGCCCTGAGCCTCCAGCACATCCACCAGACCGCCCACTAAAGGATCGTCCGGAGCAACAAATACAAGATCCACTTCCTTCTCCTTGGCAAAGGCTGCCACCTTATCAAATTCCATCACACCGATGGAGGGATCGCACTCCGCAATCTGCGCAATCCCGGCATTTCCGGGTACGCAGTAAAGCTTTTCCACTCTGCTGCTCTTCTTCATGCTGACCGCAATGGCATGTTCTCTTCCGCCGCCGCCTACAATCAATACTTTCATATTCATACCTATCCGCGCGCTGCGAAACGCACTATACAACAGAAAATCCACTGAAAAGGGTTCCGCTGTCGTAACTCAACCGTTGAATACGCATTTTTATCCAACATTTCCTCTACGCCGCCGCTGTCCGGCCGCCCGTATTATGATCCTATGTCGATGAAACCCTTACAACCTTGTCCCCCGCCACCTTGATTCTGCCGTTTGCGATATCGTCAATGGCCGCCGGAAGCAGAATCCACTCTGCCTGTTCCATGACACGTTTCTGCAGAACTTCCGGGGTATCACCTTCCTGAACCTCCACTGCCTTCTGTGCAATAATGGGACCCTCATCCATCCCCTCGTTGACAAAATGCACGGTGGCGCCGGTGACTTTCACACCCCGCTCCAAAACCTTCTCATGAACCTTCAGACCATAATACCCCACTCCGCAAAAGGAAGGAATCAATGCGGGATGAATATTGATAATCCGATTGGAAAACCTTGCAACCATCTCCTCCGGTATTTTCACCAGAAAACCTGCCAGCACAATAAGATCCGGATTCAGTTCGCACATTTTCTCCGTAAAAGCACGATTAAAGGCATCTCTGTCCCCATAATTCTTCGGGCTCATCAAAATACCCTGAATCCCATGTTTTTCCGCACGATCCAGCGCCTTGGCGCCGGCGTTGTTACTGATTACCGCAATGATCTCCGCGTTTGTAATCCGGCCGTTATCGATGGCATCCAAAACCGCTTGGAGGTTTGTTCCTCCCCCCGATACACATATTACCGCTCTTAACATATGGTCAACCCTTTTTCTCCTGCTTCGCAGCGACCCACAACATAAGCCGTCTCTCCGGCTTTGCAGAGGGCATCCAGCGTCTTCTGTACATCGGCCGGATCTACGGCGAGAACCATACCCAGCCCCATATTGTAAGTATTATACATCATTTGCTCTTCAATGCCGCCGGTCTTCTGAATCAGCTTAAAAACAGCGGGAACCTCATAACTGTATTTCTCTACCTTTGCGGTAATTCCCTCCGGAAGCATTCTGGGAATATTCTCATAGAAGCCGCCTCCCGTTATATGGCTGCAGCCTTTTATGGTGACACCGGAATCCTTTACGGATTTCAGCGCTTTCACATAGATTCTGGTAGGCACAAGCAATGCCTCGCCCAAAGTGGAGCCCAATTCGTCATAATAAGTATCCAGACTCTCTCTGGTCATCTCAAATACCTTGCGGATCAGGGAAAAGCCGTTGGAATGTACACCGGAAGATGCAATTCCGACGAGAATGTCCCCTTCCTTAATATTTTCACCGGTGATCAGATCCTTCTCGTCTACCACGCCCACCGTGAAACCGGCCAAATCATATTCCTCCTCCGGCATCAGTCCGGGATGTTCCGCAGTCTCCCCTCCGACCAGCGCCGCACCGGCCTGCTTACAGCCCTCTGCCACACCTTTTACAATGGCCGCAATCTTCTCGGGGTAATTCTTGCCGCAGGCAATGTAATCTAAAAAGAACAAGGGTTCTCCTCCTGCGCATACCACATCATTGACGCACATGGCCACACAGTCAATCCCCACCGTATCATGCTTATCCAACAAAAATGCCAGTTTTATCTTCGTTCCCACGCCGTCCGTACCGGACAACAGCACGGGCTTTTCCATTCCTTTGACCGCTTCCATGGAAAAAGCCCCGGAGAAGCCGCCCAAGCCGCCGATTACCTCGGGGCGCATGGTTTCCTTCACATATTTTTTCATCAGCTCCACGGACTGATATCCTGCCTCAATGTCTACTCCTGCCTTCTTGTAATCCATTGTTCCTCTCATTCCCCGCATAAGCGGAATCGTAACTATAATTTATGGTGTAATTTCCTGTTATTTTCCGCTGTTTTCCAGATATGCCTTATAGCCCTGCTCCTGAAGTCTGGCATCCTTTGCCATAACCTGTCCCTTCAGTTTTGCACTGTATTCCTTCAGCTTCTCCAGCAACACGCCGTCGGAAGTCGCCAGAATTTTAGCGGCCAGCAGTCCCGCATTGGCCCCGCCGTTAATGGCCACTGTAGCCACCGGAATACCGGAGGGCATCTGCACGATGGAATACAGGGAATCACGTCCGCCCAAGGATGTTGTGTGCATGGGAATGCCGATCACCGGCATGGGAAAAATTGCCGCGCACATGCCCGGCAGATGCGCCGCCATGCCCGCTCCCGCTATTATCACCTTAAATCCTTTTTCCTCCGCACCTTTCGCATATTCGAAAAATACATCCGGCTCTCTGTGGGCGCTGATAATGGTCATCTCATAGGAGATTCCAAGCTCCTCCAGAATTTCCGCCGCTTTCGCCATGATGGGCATATCAGAGTCACTGCCCATTACAATACCTACACTAGCCATGATATCCTCCTTAAAAATCCTCACTACTTTTTAGTTTACTAAAATTACCTGTCGGATGCAACTGTTTCTTTTACGGAAATACAAGGTTTATCAACGCAGCCGAACCGCCCATACGGTATCGGATGCGAAGCAGACTTATTTTTGAATGAAATGTGACAAACTCTTGCAATACTTATTTTCCAAAAGCTTCGTTTAATATCTCGCAGCCCGGAAGCACAAATCTTCCCTTTCCGATAATAGGGATTCTGGTTCCGTCCGCCCTCACGGCTGCCAGCTCCTCCAGCTCGTCGTAGGGTATCGTTATATCCGTATGGCAGTTAAAATATGCTTCCAAAGGTTTTTTGTGTCTCTGCGCCGATACCTCGTTTTCTTTCGCTACAATCTCTTTCCCGTCGGGATTATAGACCCTAATCTCCTCCGCATGGGAGTAGCAGGTATCCCCCACCGCAAAGTGAGGCCCCATTTTCTCCGCTATCAGAATAGGGAATTTATCCTCCACTCCCAGCCGTCTGGCCGCCACATAAGCTGTGGTATTTGTGCCTATGGCAAATTCCCCCAAAGGCAGGGTGGGATGCCGGAATAAAATATTCTCGCTGACAAAGGCTCTATTCTCTTCCTCCGAATCAAAATTACCGCAGGTATAATCCCGGATCATACCGTCCGCAAAAGTAATCGCCAGATCTCGGAATTCCAGCCCCTGGAGAAACACACGTCTGACATGCAGCAAACCGTCGGTGCCTTTTAATACGGGAGATGTAAACACCTCTCCCACAGGAATGTTCACATCCGCCACACAATTCTCAAAAATCGTCTCCTTTTCAGGGTTCCTTAATTGATACAGCTTAACCCTCAGATCCGTGCGGTTGCCGTTCCCTCCCTTGATCTCGCAATATTCCGCGGTATCCAGAACGTCAATTATATTTTGCTGCACCTTCCGGTATACCATGTAATCCAACGTGTTAATTCGTATAGTTTCCTCAAACAGTTCCCGGAAAACGGAGCCGATCTCCGGAACAGGGAAGGCAATAATCGTAAAGCTGCGCTCCTCTTCCGGAATGTACTGTCTTCGGATTTCTCCCGCCTGCGAACGGTATTCCACCCACAGTCTATTTTGCTCCTCATTCAGTTTTAAGGTCTCCCTTTTGACCACAGGTTCAAATGCCTTCTCTCCAAAGGACTCCACCACCGCCGGTCCTGCGCAGCCCCTTGCCTGTTCCTTGTACTCTTCAAAGGCGGTGCGTGTCACTTCCAATCTGCGGTTGACATAATTTTTATCCAGAAACAACGCCTTGTCATCTTTATGGTCATATTCGTACTGCCTGTTAGGCGAGGAACCGCAAAACCCGTTTTTCGTCAGGGACGGATTGTCGAGGACGCTCACCGCGTATCGGAACATCACCGGCTTCAGCCCCATCTTTTCGAAGTTTTCTACGGCTCGTCTCATCATCCGCTCAAATCCCAGCGGATAATACAGTTCCACCGTCTGCTTTTTGGACAAGTCCTTATTTGTCACTTCAAAGCCAATGCGATAGCCCTCCGTATAGGTGTCCGCCATAAGGGCAATGGTTTCCTCGGGCAGGCTGTTCATAAATCCTGCCATCTCCAGCTCGTTTTCCCCCACATACTCGCCGTAGGCATAAAGATAGCGCAGATCCGAAAGATCGCTGCCGCATAGAATCCGGGCCGCCAAGCCGTCTTCCGGACAAACCTGCTCCCTGACTCTTCTCTCCGCTGCCATATCCGCATAATCACTGGCAAACCAATACAATATCTTCCGGATGTCCTCACCGGAGGGCAGCTTACGGTTCTCTCCCCACTCGTAAATGACCGCCGTGTAAACTTCCGCAAAAAGCTCCATGCGGATCACCAGTTCCTCCGTCTTCCCCTCATAGCAGAAACCGATCATACTGCGCAGCTCCGCATACAAAAAGGAAAGCTCCTGCCCCAGATCTTCTCCCAGCCGGGATACCGCATAAGCGGGATTTCCATAGCTTGTTTCATAATTCTCCGGCAGAATATCCCGGTACAAAGCCAGATTCCTCGACTGAAGCTGTTCCGCCGAAGCGCCGGAGAATCCCCCTTCCGTTTCCAAAAAACTTTTGTTTTCGTCAATCAACAATATAAACTCCGCCACGGATGCAAAATATGCTTCCATGGCCGGGACTCCGAAATGTTCCTCCGGAATCTCCCGGATCCTCTCCAGCGCCAATTCATACCGCTCTCTGCATAATTCCGTCTCACACATTATAATCTCGCTCCTATATATAAAATGAAACTGATTCCGCCTAAAACAGCTAAATTTAACATCGTTCCCATAACAGGAAACAGACGATAATAATTCTTATTCCGAAAGGTCACAATCCCCAGTCCCAAACCTATCATAGAAAAAACAGTGGCAAAAAGTCCTGTAAAACCATATCCGACAGAGGCCTCTCCCGCATCCCTATACGTCATGAAAACTACAATAATCAGGGAGATTGAGCTGATCATTCCCAGAATGGTGGCCATTATGGCACGATACGAATGCTTTTTGTTCGTAAAAATATAATTTTTTCTCATAAAACTCTAACGGGCACTTCCTATAGAAGTTTGTTGACCTCTCAGGAAATGCCCGGCTCAGCTCCTTATATTAAAATAGAATCTTGGACTTTCCGGCAATGAGTTTTGCACCGGCGACAATCATCAATATTCCGGATACAATTCCTACGATCAAAGAAACTACACCCAATGCAATGTTGGCAGCCCCTGCACCTTTCATTATCTTATACACCTTTTCTTCCATTGTTCTACTCCCTTCGCGCTTTTCTCCTGTCAACAGGATGTCTCTCTCATCATGCACCATATGCTTCATAATATTCATCTATTGCCGCCTTTAATTTATCATCAATGTAAATTTGTCCCTTATAAGGCCTATTATATAAGTACTCGACAACCTCCTGCATGGTTACTATGGCATGTGCGTCAAAACCATATTTCTCCTTAATCTCAGCCAATGCGCCGACCTTGCCGCCAAGCCCTTTTTCCATGCGGTTTAAAGAAACCATCAAACCCTTTATCTCAATCCTGCCCTGTGCCTGAATGATCGGAAAAGTTTCCTCTATCGATTTGCCGGAAGTAGTCACATCCTCGATGATCACTACTTTGTCGCCGTCCTTAAGCTTACTGCCAAGAAGAATGCCCACATCACCGTGATCCTTGACTTCCTTGCGGTTGGAACAGTAACGGATCTCCTTGCCGTAGAGCCCGCTGTATGCGATGGCAGCTGCCACGCTTATAGGAATGCCCTTATACGCAGGTCCGAACAACACGTCAAAATCGTCTCCGAAGTTCTCATGAATGGCTTTCGCATAATATTCACCCAGACGGCGAAGCTGTGTGCCGGTGACATATGCCCCCGCATTCATAAAAAAGGGGGATTTTCGTCCGCTCTTTAAAGTAAACTCGCCGAAGTTCAGCACTTGACTGTCCACCATAAATTCAATAAATTCCTGTTTATATGCTTCCATTTTATCTTCAACCCTCCGACTTTTGTCAAATCCCTACAGTTTTTCTTGCAAGTATTCATCCAAATTTGAAACCACTCATCCTGCTTCACGTCCTAAGTCACAACATTGATGGCCTTTTCATCTTCGTACTGTTTTTTCCTTAGCTTTTGTCTCACTTCATTCAGTGTTTTTGCATAAGCCATCTGTTTTTTACCAAACCGATTGGCGAGTCTTCCCTGATATATCCCATCCTTTCTTTGTGTAATACCTTCATCTGATTCTTTTCCGGTAAGAGATCTGCCTCTTTGTTCTCCTTCCTGCATACGGTATCTAGGAAAGGATTTCAAATATCCCTTTCATACTACCATAAAACTTTTAATTATTCAATCAATTTTACCAATTAAACACTCACATCCCACATAATATTTTGCCTGAGCATTCCACATCCGGGCATACTGCCCCTTATTTGACAGCAGCTCCTCATGGCTGCCCCTCTCCACAATCCTTCCCTGATCAAAGACCACAATGTCGTCGCAGAACCGACAGCTGCTCATCCGGTGGGAAATGTAAATGCTGGTCTTATCCTTCACCATCTCATGGAAGCCGGCATAGACCTGCGCCTCGCTGATAGGATCCAGCGCCGCGGTAGGTTCATCCAGAACCACGAAAGGCGCATCCTTATACAATGCTCTTGCCAGAGCCAGTTTTTGAACCTCTCCTCCGCTGATGTCCACTCCCCCTTCCTTTTTCTTATATAACAGGGTCTCCATGCCATCCGGCAGTCCTCTGACGAACTCCGCCGCACCCGCACGTTCCAGACAACTCCAAAGTCTTTGGTCATCCCTCTCATAGCCCGCTGCCAGATTACACCAGACGGGAAATGCGAAAAGCTTAAAATCCTGAAATACTACGCCGAACAGTTCCCTGTATTCTTCCTCCTTATATTTTCTGATGTCAACTCCGTTTAAGGTGATACTTCCCTCCGTAGGCTCATACAAACGGCATAAAAGCTTGATAAACGTAGTTTTCCCCGCGCCGTTTTCCCCCACCAAAGCCAGTTTATTTTTCATGGTCAGCTTACAATTAACATGCTTTAAAATCATTTCCTCACTGCCCGGATAACGGAAACTCACGTCTTTGAATGCAATCTCATATTCTCCGTCGGAACGTTTTTCCACAGGAATCGATCCCGTTGTATGGCTGTTTTCCATCTTTATAAATTCCAGAAAATCAGCCATATAAATACAGTTTCTTCTCAGCTCTGCACTTGCCTCCGCATAACTCTGAAATCCTCTCGCCAGTTTTGTAAGGGCTCCGGCATACTGCGTAAATGCGCCTACGGTTATGGCTCCCGTCAAAACTTTAACGGCCACAAACAAATAGGCAAAAACCACATAAATACCGTTGACCGTGTTCCGAAACAGCGTGCCCTGATCCTTCACATCACATCTGGCGCCGAAAAAAGAGGCGGAAAGCTCGTTATTTTTCCTAAAATTATTCAGCAGCATATCCTTCATATCGTAAATGCGGATGACTTTTCCGGCCTTATAATCGCCCAGTATATTTCTCAGAAGGTAATTTAATTTTAATTCCACACCCGTATGCCCTTTGAAAAACTCTTCACTTCTCCGCTCAAACCGATTATTTCCCTTCGCATATACCACAAGCGCCGCACAGGAGAATGCCGCTACCAGCGCCAGAGACCCCGACGGTTTTGCCGCCGCTGCAAGAATGCCTCCGGCCGCCTTCGGTTCCGGTTCCGCAAAACACAGCGCCGCTGTCAGCCCTACCGCAGTTGTCACCGTAAGCAGGCTTTCCAACAGATTCCTGTAAATCCTTACGATTGTTTCCAATCCGCCATACATCATAGCCGTCCGTTCCGACCGCAGAATTCCGTCTACCACATTGGGCTGTTCCATGGTTTCGTAATCAAGGGAGAGCGCCTTTTTCCGTATCATAATATAGAAATCAACCCTGAGACGGTCTGATGATTTCTTATAGAGTCCATCCAATACTACTCCCATGATGCCGAAAAGCAGCCCCTCTGCAATTACCAGCCCCGCAAAGAAAAAGGCTTGGGAGAAAGCGCCGGCCAACAGGCTGTCGATAAGTTTGGAGGTAAAAAAGAGTCCCAGATAAATATTCCCCACCTGAATAACGGCATGTATGACGCGCAGCGGAATTGCCGAAGAATCCAACTTATGCGTCATTTTCAGTATTTCCAGCCCTGTTTTATGGATACCCAAGGCATCCTTCCATTGATTCAACATATTCTTCATAATAATTTTTGTTATTCCGGTCCTTTCTATTCCGGTTCCGTCCCTTCTCTATTCCGGTTCCGTCCCTTCTCTATTCCAGTTCCGTCCCTTCTCTTCAACGCCCTTAGATAGGGAAGGGATGTTCCGACGCTATCGCGTCAAAAATCCCTTCCGGGCGTTTCCGTTTCGGGACTGTTTTTCTTATTCCAGTTCCGTCCCTTCTCTTCAACGCCCTTAGACAGGGAAGGGATGTTCCGACGCTATCGCGTCGAAAATCCCTTCCGGGCGTTTCCGTTTCGGGACTATTTTGGTTTATTCCGGTTTCGTCCCTTTTTACTTATTTTTCATAGTATTGTGACTGAGTGTGGAACATGGCGGCGTATGCGCCTTGTTTTGCCATCAATTCCTCATGGCCTCCTTCTTCCGTTATCCTTCCGTTTTCCATGTACAGGATGCGGTCGCAGAATCGGGTGGAACTGAGTCTGTGGGAGATGAAGATACTGGTTTTGTCCTTTGTCATGTCATAGTATTTTTCATAGAGCTTACTTTCCGCCAAGGGGTCCAGAGCGGCGGTAGGTTCATCCAGAATCAATACCGGGGCATCTTTGTACAAAGCCCTTGCCAGCATCAGTCTTTGCAGCTCCCCGCCGGAAAACGTCACGCCGGAAGGGTCGATATCCTTATTCAAATAAGCCAGCTCTTTCTTCTCCATATTCTGTACTCTTTCCCACAATCCGGCTTTCGTCAGGCTCAGCTTTAACCGCTCCTTATCGGCGGAAGCTTCCTCCTTACAGGATATATTGTCTTCCACACTGAATGAAAAAGCGAACACCTCCTGAAATACCACCGCAAATTCCCTAAAATAATCTTTTCCGGAAAAAAGGGAAATGTCTTTTCCGTCCAGATATATTTTCCCCGAATCCGGGCGGTAGAGGCCGCAGATGAGCTTTATCAATGTAGATTTTCCTGCGCCGTTCATACCTACCAGCGCTATTTTTTCCCCGGGAGTAATTGTCAGGGACAGGTCACGGATGGTATCCTCCCTGCCTTCCCCATACCGGAAGGAAACATGTTCTAATCGGATTTCATGGATCTGCCCCGGCCGGTCTATCGGCTCCTCCCCGCCGTATTTCTTATCTGCAAAGTCCAGAAAAGTACGGTATTCCCCCACATACCTTGCGTTTTCCAGCGCTCTGGTAACTGCGTCCAGCAGCGGGGTCATCCAATTGCCGAATCCCGCAGCCACACCGATGTAGATTAGAAAGGCACTGAGCTCCATTCTTCCCTGCATCATCTGACGGATGAGATAACCGTACACCAGCAAATCTCTTGCGAAAGCGAGAAGCAGTTCTACTGTACGTGCTTTTCCCGTGTTTGTGGCCCACCACTTGATCCCCCAGCGGATAAAATCTTTCTTTAATTTGTCAAATTCTACGGCAAACCGGTTCCACATATGGTACATCCGGATATCCTTGCCATAGGCGGGAACCATTATCTCCTTGCCGAGACTGTTGTAATCCAGCCATGCCTTTTCATATTTTTCATCGTATTTTACGGCACGTTTATGCCCGTAAAAATGAACGGCGGCGGCTGCCCCGGCGACTGTCAATGACAGCAGCAGAATTCCCAAGCTCTGCCTGCCTATGACGACGGAATACAGAATCAGGCCAAGCAGATTTATGAAAAAGTTCTCAAAAGCCTGTAAAAACGCTTCTATTCCTTTTTTTCCGCCGTAATATAGATTCATTTTTGCACTTTGCAGCTTCTTCTGCCCCGATTCACTTTCAAACTCCTGATAGTCGGCATCCATAGCGGCTCCGAAATATTGGTCCCCCAGATGAATACGCAAAAGGAACCTCCTCTTCTTGCACCTGCCATCCAAATACCCTTTTGCAATCAGCATCCCTTGCAGAACAATGACATATCCCGCCAAAACAAGAAATATCCTTTCCGGTATCCAGCCGCTTCCCAGCAGATATACCACAGCGCCGGGCAGCGCCATTGCCAGAAAAGGATGTATCACCGCAATTGCCACAAACAGAGCCGACAGAAAATAATAGGAACCCCCTTCTCTCTCCCTCATCCAGACAAAAGCCATTCCATAATTACTCCAAACAGAATAAGAATGTACGCTTTGTTTCGATTTGTTCTTCATTATCCTTACCTCCCTGTACACCTCTTGAGCGCATCCTCATTGCAAGGAAATTCCCTCTACGGAAACCATAACGCAAAAAATCCCTTTTATGGGATTTTCTTCGTGAAATGTTCTATTTTAAGACCGAATTGCACACAGGCTATTGTACTGCCCAAATCATATCCCGTTCCCCTCACAGCGGCAAGGTAAGCTCTGCGGCAAAGATTCCCGGCTCGTTAGCCAGCGTCAGATACCCTTCATATTTATCTGTCAGAGCCTTCACCCTCTTTATACCAAGACCATGGCTGCCGCGCTTCTGGGAAATATAGTTCCTCTCGTCAAAATTTAATTCTTCCTTGGCGGAATTTTGGATGGACAGATATAATTGTGATCTGCGAACTGCCATATAAATACGCAGAAATCTCTGTTGGGGCGGAATCTTGTCACAGGCTTCCAGCGCATTATCCAGTAAATTTCCCAGCAGCACACACAGATCCACATCCTCCACGGAAAGCACATTGGGCAGAATAACCTTACAGTCCACTTTAATGTCCTTTTTCGCCGCCAGCGTCAGTTTACTGTTTAAAATGGCATCGGCCATCAGATTCCCCGATTTCACATAAGTATCCACATTGTCCAAATTCTGTTCCAGATTATCCAGATACCGCTTCATTTCTTCGATCTGTCCGGCTGCGATCTGAGCCTTCATTGCCTGAAGGTGGTTATGGTAGTCATGCCGCCAGCTCCGCATATTCAGGTAAATCTCCTTGATTTCGTCATATTGCCGGCTTAGAACATCCCTCTGGAACCGTTCCGTCCGCGCCTCAAATCCTCGCTGATAAGAAAACAGCGTACCCTCCAAAGAAAAAAACAATAGCAGCTCCAATGCCAGAATCCCCGCCAAAAGTTCTGTCCCCGCGGTATTCCGGCACTGCCATAGATAACTGCCAAGAAGCGTGTAAACTGCCAGATTCAGCAGGCTGTTCCTCACTTGAAAACAGCCTCTCTCATAACTCAGCAGCAGAAGCAATACCAAAGAAACCGCCCCCGTGCACAATATCATATCCGCCGGTTGTTCCGCCATGGCGCATCCGGCTATTAAAATTCCCGGCGCCAGCGCCTTACGCCATTGCTGTCCCAGAGGTTTCGCGTCATAAAAGAGCACATATAAAAAAAGAACCCCCGTTATGATCAGCCAGCCCCAAAAACGATACCCAAAGCCGCCCCATCCGGGAAGAGGAAGATGCACAAACAAAAGAACCCCCAATGTGATCAATCTGACCACGACTCTCTTGGCGGTTCCTTTCTCCAATTCACTGATTTGCTGTATATAATAGTGGTACAGTGCCAGCCATATGATCTCAATTCCTGCCTGTAGCATACCGACTCCTTCTAAAATCCCCGGCGGATCGGGCTTCCTTCAAAACATCATCACCCGACGCGGAAAGCATCTGCCGCCTGCTTTACCACGCATGAGGAATGTGCTGCCGAAACTGCTTCCTGAAATATCTCATATATGCCTGATTCAATTCCTCCCGTTTCCCTCTGGCAATGGGTATCAGCGCACCGCCTTCCATCCGCACATCCCTTTTTGATATTCTCTCCACATATCCCAGATTAATCAGATAAGACCTATGCGGTTTAAAAAAGGCTTCCGAATTCTCATCCAATTTCTGCTCCATCTGCCGGAGCGTCTCCTTGCAGAAAATGCTCCGCCCGTCCCTTTTTATGAGAACCGTCTCGTGATCCCTGCTTTCCAACAGACAGATATCCGACACATACACCTTTTCCACCTCTCCGGCGGAAACAGCCGCCAAAATCGCCGCCCCTTGGCCCGACTGCTTTTCGGCACGGTTCAATGCCCCGCGCAGTTTTTCCCTTTTCACAGGCTTTACGAGATAGGACAAGGCTTCCAGCTCATATCCCTCCGGAGCAAACTCGGGATTCCCCGTCACAAAAATTATGCTGAGCCGCTCTCCTTTCCGGCGCAGCCACTTCGCCAGCTCCATACCGTCCATACCGGGCATTTCAATATCAAGAAGCAGCACTTCGATATCCTTCTTATCCTCCCATGCAAACAAAAAAGCGTCCGCCGTGGCAAACGGCTCCACACTGCATACCACATGCTCCTCCTGTGCCCAGAGCTCCACTTCCTTAGTTAAATTGTCGAGCAAGATTTTATCGTCATCGCAGATCGCTATATGAAGCATCGTACTATTACCTTTTCAGTTCCCCTTTTTCGGATCTTTATAAGCCCAGAATTTGTTGACAAAATAGTTCATGGGCACCGTAATCAGCATATTGATTCCCGCCGCCAGCACTTCCCCCAGAAAACCGGCATCAAACTGAGAAAATCCATAATTTGCAAATATCTCTGCCAGCCCTCCCAGATATCTTGAGAGCCGCACAATATCCACCCAGAACACCAGCAGCGCCGAGCTGACCAGAAATCCCCAAAAATACGCCACATACGTCTTTAAAAGTACTTTCCACCAGACACGTCCGCCCTGTCCGGGATCCTCCTTAAATACATATTTATTGCTCCAATAATAAGCGTTCAACACGCTCAGCAGAAAGCCTATAAAATACGCCAGCAGATAAGGAACGTCGAAATACACGAGAACACAATAAACCGCTTCACTGATCAGTGTATTGGACACACCCACAATTCCGAATTTAATAAACTGCCACAGATTCTTCATAGCCTTACTCACCCTGTCCGTTTTCCGGTTTCCGCCCGTTTTCCTGCTCCTGTATGCTCTCCTTCAGCTCATCGATAATAAAGGGAGGACGTGTCCTCGCCGCGTCCAGAGCACGCCAAATATACTCGCCCAAAATGCCCATCATCAAGAGAATCAGACCGGAAGAGCACAGCACCACGCACATAAGGGACGGCCAGCCCGCTATGGGGGTGCCCACCGTAAAATATTCTACGATAACACTGATAAACATTACCACTGCCAAAAGATCGAAAATAATTCCCACATACGTCATGAAACGGATGGGCATATAAGAAAAGCCCATCATGGAATCCAGCACCAGTTTAAACTTCTTCGCAAAAGTCCAGCGGGAGACGCCCTTCTCTCTGTCCTTTCTGTCAAAGTAAACCATATCCGTCCGGAAGCCCGCCCACAGTACCTGAAGGGTAAGACTGGAATTTTTCTCGTCAAGACGCTCCAGCACCTCGATTACCTTCCTGTCGATCAGGTAACAGTCACAACCGCCCACGGGCATATTTTTATTGACAAATTTCCTTACCAGTGAATAATACAGATTGGCAAAAAATATCTTTACTTTGGATTCGTCCCTCGACCTGCGGACAGCCAGAACTACCTTATTGCCCTGCTTCCACCGTTCATACATCTCAAGAATCAGAGCGGAATCCTCCTGAAGATCCGCCTGCTTTGTCACCGCGCAGTCTCCCGTACAGACAGATAATCCGGCCAGAAGCGCCGCATGTTCCCCGAAATTGCGGGATAGCTTCACCAGCCGCACATGACCGTCAAGCTTCTGAATCTCGCCCATAATCTGCCATGACCGGTCTCCCGAGCCGTCATCCACGAATATAATTTCGTAGTCCCCAAGCTCCCCCAGAATCTTCGCTTTCATATCCTCATATAAATCCATCAATGTATCTTCATTAAAATACACAGGAACAATGATCGACAGCTTACTCACTTTTTGAAAACTCCTTTTCTTTTAACACCTGAAGATAAATGCCATAATCGCGTATGTATTCTTTTTCGTCATAGTGCCTGCTGGCCAGTACCAACAGCACGGAATCCTCCGAAAAATCGTACATATCCTTCCAAAGCATAGAGGAAAGATAAAGTCCCATACGCGGCCTGTTAAGCTCAATAACGGCCGATTCATCTCCGTTATCCACCCTCACCTTACTGCTCCCGCTCACATTGACCAGCAGAAATTCCGTCTCTCTGTTGGCATGCTGCCCGCGGATCACCGTGCTGTCCGACCCATAGATATAAAACACACGCTTAATATCAAAGGGAAGATCCATCCCCTCTCCCTCAATGACCACCAGATTCCCTCTCTCGTCACCGAGATCCGCAAATTCTATTAATTTATACTGCTCGACCAGACTCAATCCTATTCTCCTCTTCCGGATGCTGCATTTCGGTTCCACCCCGCCTCCGTTTAAAAGGCATTTAAGAATTCAATGACCTTCCCCTGTTCTTCCGGTGTGATCCCGCTATACATAGGAAGGGACAACACCGTATCCGCATACTGTTCCGTTCTCTTAAAAGCTCCCTTCCGATATCCCAGATAGGCATAGGCCTCCGCCAAATGAGGGGGCACCGGATAATGTATGATAGTACCGATTCCGTTTGCATCTAAAAAAGCCGCCAATTCGTCTCTTTGCTCCGTTCGCACCACATACTGATGCCACACATGGGTCACACCCTGACGAACCTTGGGAAGAATCAGCTTTTCATTTTGAATCAGTCTCGTATAACGCTCCGCCGTCTCCCGCCGTTCTTCCGTTAATTCATCCATATGGGCAAGGCGCACTCTGAGCATGGCTGCCTGAAGCTCGTCCAATCTGGAATTGGCTCCCACCACCTTGTTATAATACCGCTTCTCGCTTCCGTAATTGCGATACATTTTCATGGATTTGGCAAGTTCGGCATTGTCGGTAACTATGGCTCCCGCATCGCCGAAAGCTCCCAGATTTTTCGACGGATAAAAAGAAAAGCAGCCTATATCCCCGAAAGTTCCGGTCATTTTCCCGTGGACAGCCGCGCCGTGGGACTGCGCGCAGTCCTCCACCAGCCGCAGATTATATTTCCGGCAAATCCCCGCAATCTTCTCCATGTCCGAGGCCTGCCCGTATAAATGTACCGCTAAAACAGCCTTTGTCCTATCGGTAATTTTCTCCTCTATTCCGTCCGCATCCATATTATAAAACTCGTCCGGCTCCACAAAAACCGGCGTGGCTCCGTTGATTGTTATGCCCATTACACTGGCAATGTAAGTGTTGCCCTGAACGATTACCTCGTCGCCCTTACCGATTCCCAGCACACGGAAAGCCAGCCAGAGAGCATCCAGCCCGCTTGCCAGCCCCACGCAATATTTTGCACCGGTATACCTTGCAAATTCCTCCTCAAAAGCCGCCACCTCCGGCCCCAGCACATACCAGCCGGAACGCAAAACCCGCAGCGCCGCCTCCTCGAATTCCTCCCGATATTTTTCAAAGCCCCTGTCAAGGCGGTTTTGCATAATTTTATCAGACATACGGACAATCTCCTACTTGGCAAAAATAACAATAAAACTATGTCCATTTTACTCTATCGGATATTAGATTTCAAGTTTAACTTACCGATTGGGAGAATTCCCGGTAACAGTTCGTCACTGTTCACTCGCTGTCACCGCGAGGTGTTTTCACGCTGTTTTGCGTGATAAACCCGAGACAGACATGCGCGAAATCGCTGTTTTGCGATTTCTGTGCATAGGTTGCTGTGAACGGAGTGAACAGTAACAACAGTTCGTCACCGTTCACTCGCCGTCGCCGCGAAGTCAAAGTCGTTTTGAATTATCATTTCCGGTAAAAACGCACATAGGAGCCGTCCGATACGGCGGTGTATCCGAAATCATTCTCAATATACCGCATAATCCAATTGTCCCAAGGCTCCTTCAATTCCCCGAACCAACAGTCCACCACAATCACGTCCGGCCTCTTCTCAGGGTACTGTTCCCAGTACACAAGCAGCCTTTCGTCATAGCTGGTAGGATCTACTATGGAAAAATGGCATACCTCATAATCATCGAACAAATACGCGGTGGTTCCCACGGACATAACCATGTTGGCGACGATTAGTACCTTTTCGCCCTTCTGCAGATTATCCCTGTAAAAGGGATAATTGGAATTGTAGATATAGGCACACATATAATCCGTTAGAATGCCTGCCGCAGGACCCTCCTTCATGATTCCGCTTATTTTCAGGATGGTGCTGTTATCCTTTCCGCCGCGCAAAGTATATCCTTTCCCGAAAACGGAGCAGAGACACAGGCTCACAATCAAGAAATACGCCCATGGCTTGGCGGAATCTCCCATAATCCTTTCCATGGCAAAGACAATTACCGCAGCAGCAAAGACAATCCCCAGCGCTCCGTGGGGCAGCGTATAATACATAGCCAAGTCACTGATATACATTACACCGGCATATGCCGCAAGCGTCCCCGCTATCCCCCAGAAAAGCTTCTTTCTGCTTTCGCCGGCCCAAGACCACACAATGGCCGCAAACAGCCAGAGCACCAAAAAATGTATCTGAAGGTATTCATAGCCTATACCCCGCACCGCCCAGTAATAAATCTGCACACATTCCGCCGTCACTGTGGCTATGGTCAGATAGATCAGCAAGCCGGCCTTTCCGCCGATTGCCCTTCCCTTGCTTTTCTGCCGCAGCCGAACCCCTAAATAGCAGAAAGCGCTTACCGCTCCTATGACGGCAAGCCACAGCCCCCAGAGGACAAAATTATCTACATAATTGCCTGCCTTTTCATCCGTTACCCCTGACACATCATGAGTAGTGTCAAAGGAAAGGAGTCTGCCGATATTGTCGCTTAATTCCTGCACACCGACATTTTTTAATACATACGCCAGCCACAATGCCCCGCATAAGGCGCAGACGGCGGTCAAAAGAAAACAATCCCTCCACCGGCTTTTCCCCGATCCTGCCAATATCCATATCAGAAAAAAGGGAAACAGTATTATGCAGGTGGGATAGGTCAATATCTCGCAGGACAGCGCCGCTCCCACTCCCACAAGCAGATACCAAGGGCGTTTCCGTCCCTCCCCCGTGTCACGGTAATATTTCATCATCAGCAAGATGCATACCGTAAGAAACCATAACTGCATATTGCCGAATTCGGGGATCTGAATATTCTTAGGTACAATGTTAAAATACAGCAGCGCCAGCAGGAAGGCATATCGCTTCTCCGTAATTTTTACCAGCGCCCGATATACAAAACAGGCAAGTGTGAGCTGTATTCCCAATGTCACAAACCGCAGAAACAAAATCACCCCTGTCAGCGTCCCCGTCACCGCCCTGTATATCCAAATCAAACCGGCACACAAGAAAGCCGATGTCTGATGGGGCTCCCACATTTCCCGAAACAACAGGTCACCCTGTAAAGTTCGATACGCCATCACGATCTGGTATTCTTCGTCAAGAGTATAATCCACAAAAATCAGCTTTGCTGCGGCCAAAAAACTCCCCAACAGCAAAATGATCTTGACCGCCTTCCATCTTTTTTCCGACACTGTCATCCTCCGTTCCGTCACTTTCCCTGTATCCGCCTTTGTGTACATTGTAGTATTGAATATTTTCCAATTCCCATACATTATACCATTATTTCTGCCATAACCAAACAAAATATTAATCAGCAGAAAAAAAGGCACCCCCATATTTCTATAGGATGTGCCTTTTTATCACTCTGAACCGTTTTTCTAAATTAATTCTTAATACTTGTCAAATCCGTCACCCAGAGAGATAATCTGCTCGTTCGCACCGGATACGGCACTCACGGAAGCATCGCTCTTAAAAGATGCATTCTTGTTATTGCCAAGATTATAAATGGAGAGCAGCTCACGCATACGGGATGCCTGATTGGACAGCTCTTCACTGGCAGCCGCACACTCTTCACTGGTAGCGGAGTTAGTCTGTACCACCTGTGAAACCTGACTGATCGCCTGCTCAATCTGTGCAATGGCAGTTGCCTGATAATTGGAGGACGCCGCAATATTATTGATAATCACTTCGCTGTGCTGTACTACATCGGATATAATACCAAAAGCTTTTGCCGTCTCGTCTGCAATTTTGGAACCGGTATCCACTTTTCCGATGGAATCTTCAATCAATTCTGCTGTCTCGGCAGCTGCAGCCGCACTTCTTGCAGCGAGGGTTCTTACCTCCTCTGCCACTACGGCAAAGCCCTTACCTGCTTCACCTGCTCTTGCAGCCTCCACAGCGGCATTCAACGCAAGGATATTTGTCTGGAATGCAATATTGTCAATGGTCTTAATAATTGCGGAAATACTCTCGGAAGACTTGTTGATGTCCTGCATAGCAGCCATCATATCCTGCATCTGCGCATTTCCCTGCTTTACATCCTGAATCGCTTTGCTTACCAGCTCTGCTGCGGAATTTGCCTGCTCCGCATTTTCTCTTGTCTTCTGAGCAATCTCGTCGATGGAAGCCGTAATCTCCTGAACCGCGCTGGCCTGCTCTGTGGATCCCTGTGCCAGAGACTGGCTGGCATCCGCTACCTGAGAAGAACCGATGGTTACCTGATATGCAGCATCATTGATGTTGCTCAAAGCGTGTTGATTGTCGTCTACCAGCTTCTTCAGGGACATTCCCAAGATATCATCCGGGGATTTCGGATTCACTTCCACGGTCAGATTACCGTGGGAAACCTCTTCCGCAATACTTGCCTGATACTTGATATTGTCAATAACCGTTGTATATTCATCTACCAAATCGCCAAACTCATCATTGGAATATTTGGTCAACTCAAGATTATTCACATGTCCCATAGCGATCTCCTTAGCCGCATCGGACAGCTGTCTTACGGAACGTGCAATGGTCTTAATCAAAGCCGTACTGATGATAAGCGTAATAGTTACGGAAATCACCAGAAGCACTATATTAATTATATTGGAAATATTCATGGTATTCTGCAACGCAACAATTCTCTCGTCCTTGCCGGTATTGACAAATACCTTCAGCTCCTCACCATGATCTCTCAGAACCTGAATTCTGTTGTCTTTGCCGTTATTGACAAAATCCATCAGTTCTTGGCGCTTGCTTTCATCAATGTTGGTTATCGTCTCCAGCTTTTCATTAATTCCCACTGCGCCGGCTTCATTCAATTCACTGATGGAAGCAACCAATTCATCCAAAGCCCCGCTGATCTGTACCGTACCTTCTTCGTTCATCTTGGTGATTGTCTTTACGGCATAGTTTGTAATCCACACACCTACGAGCACATTAATGATTGTCAGCACAATCGGAACGGCAAAGCCTATAATTAATTTTGTTCTAATACTCATGTTTTTCATTAATATTATACCTCTCTTTCATCGTCGTCAGACATATCATTGGTCTGTTCGGCAGCAGAATTATCATTATCGTTCAGCAGCTTATCAGGGTCTATCAACAGCTTCACCGAATCCCCCACACGTCCGATTCCGTAAACGTATTTGTTTTGAAGCCTGTCTCCACGCATGATAGTCGGCGGCGGCAGAATATTTTCATCGGCGATTTCCACCACTTCCGCAATTTGCTCTACCACCAATCCAACCATTGTATCCTTAACTATAATAACCATAATGCATGTTCTATCGTTATATTCAAATGGTTCTTGCTTAAATCTGCGCCGCACATCAATAACAGGAAGAATCTTTCCTCTGAGGTTGATCAAACCTTTGATATAGTCCTCTGTCTCCGGTATTGCCGTTATCGCCTGAAAGGGTATAATTTCACTGACATACTGCAATTTCAATCCAAAGTACTCGTTTCCGGATTTAAAGGTCATGTACTTGCCCTGCTGTACGTCATGATCCTGCCCGCGAACGCCTTCTCTTTCTTCACTCATGTTGGCACCATTCCTTTCTTACAGTTTAATCTATTAATCCTGACGGATCCAATATCAAGGCAATGCTGCCGTCTCCCAACTGGGTACAGCCGGAAATTCCCTTTACCTTTTTGATATAGGGAGGAATAGGCTTAACTACGATTTCTTGCTTTCCGATCAGTTTATCGACAAACAGACAAATGGTCTTGCCTTCCACCTCAAAAAGCAGCATCATACCCTCTTCCACATTTGAGCGGTAATCCTCCAGACCATACCAATCACCGATTCTGAGTACTGGATAGCACTCGTCTCTGATCATGACATATTCTTCACCCGTGGGTTCATGAATCATCATTTCCTCTGTCACGCGGACAAACTGCTTAATAAAGCTGGTTTCCACTACAAAGGACGTGGTGCCCGTCTCCATAACGATTCCGTCGATAATCGCCAGAGTCAGAGGAATCTTCAAGATCATACTGCTTCCAAAGCCCGCAGTACTTTCAATTTCCAGCGTTCCGCCAATGGACTGGATATTCTGTACTACCACGTCCATTCCCACTCCTCTGCCGGAGTATTCCGTTACCTGCTCATTGGTAGAAAATCCGGGAAGCGTGATAAACTGGAACACTTCCTTGTCCTCGTAGGAGGATTCCAGTCTGTCGGGATCCAAAAGCCCCTGTTTCTTTGCCTTCGCCAAAATCTTCGTCCGGTCAAGGCCTTTTCCGTTATCGGAAACGGTAATCCACACCTTGCCCGCCTCCGTCTTAGCGGCCAGCGTAACCTTTCCTTTATCCGTCTTACCGCTTTCGGCGCGCTCTTCGTTGGTCTCGATTCCATGATCCACGGCATTTCTCACCAAATGCATCAAGGGATCCGAAATCTTTTCACTGATATTTTTATCAACCTCCGTATGCTCACCGATCATCTCAAATTCAATGTCCTTGCCCAGCTTTCTGGACACGTCAAAGACGATACGGTTCATCTTCTGGAATAGATTGGTAAGGGGCACCATTCGCATGGACATGATAACGTTCTGCAGATCCGTGGCTATCTTGGCCATCTGTGTTGCAGCCTTATTAAAATTGTCCAGATTCAAACCGGGCACCTTCAGGTCAGGGTTCTGTAATACAACCGACTCCGATATAACCAGTTCCCCGATAAGATCCATAAGCTGATCCATCTTCTGGACATTTACGCTGATAAAAGCTGCCTTTTCGGTTTTGGGCTTATCCTTTGCCAGTTTCTTCGGTTTTCCCGGACTCTTCGATTGAATGACAAAGTCTCCGGGAGCCATCTTCGGCTTCTCCGGCTTCTCAATTTTCTCCGGTTTTTCGTTCTTCTCGGCTTCCTGCTCTTCCGCACCTTCCTGCTCGGCCTGAGCTTTCGCCTCGATTTCCTCCACGCTGGACTGCAGATCAATCTGAGGCTCCTGATGGTCTCCGAAATCAAAGCCTTGTAAAAACTCCTCCGCCTTACACTCGAAAATATCTACCTTTTCGATATCGTAACCGGTTTTAATAACCTGACGTATATCCGCTTCCGAACATTGTGCCTGAAGCAGAATCCTGAAACCTTCCTCCAATAAAGTGGTAATGCTGCTTTCATCGGAGATAAGATCCTCCGGTTCATAAAGCAGATCCTCCGCAAGCTCCTTCAGAGCATATACGGTTTTATACGCATGAACATTTGCCATATCCGTATCCGGAAAGAAAGTTATGTAAATCTTATAGAAATGGCTGGCGCTGTTTGCTACCGGCGCAATATAAAAATGCTTGGGCTCTTCGCTCACATTTGCCTTCGGCAGCTCCTTACCTTCTTTTACCGCACCATTCTTTATTTCTTCCAGAAAACGATCTAATTCGGCAATAATATCAGCCGGATCTCCATCTACCGGACTGCCATCCTGTATTTTGTCCATTTCGCCGGTAATGAAATCTACCACCTGCAGCACATGTTCTACAAGTTCTTCATGAACAACATTTTGGGGATGAGACTCTCTCAGATAATAAAAGACATCCTCCAGTTTGTGTGAGATGGCTGTTACATTGTCGAACATCATAATACCGGAAGAACCCTTGATCGTATGCATCGTCCTGAAAATTTCATTGATGGTATCTTCATCGAAGCACTCCGCATCCTTCTGTTCCAAAACAGTCTCCTGAAGCTGCTCTAACAGCTGACCGTTTTCAAACAGATACATATCAAGCATCCCTTCCACGTTAAATTCTTCAGCCATGTACTTCTCCTTTCCCTTTTATTTGCATCTATCAAATCAGATTTAATTTTTTCATAGCTTGCTCAAATCTGGCCTGATCAATAGGTTTTCCAGAATAAATGGTACATCCCAATTCGAATGCCATTTTTACATTCTGTTCATCGTTTAATGCAGTGGTCATAATCACTTTAACTTCCTGATCCTTCGGAATATTCTTCTGCTTTTCCAGATTACGGATTCCAAGCAGCGCCTGATATCCGTCCATAACCGGCATCATTACATCCAAACACACCAAATCATAAGGATCCTCATCTTCCAATGCCATCAGAAACGCGTCCACAGCCTCCATGCCGTCTACGGTTACGTCACATTCTCCGTATTTTGACAAGAATCCGGACATAAATTTTCTGGTTGCATAATCGTCTTCCGCCAATAAAATTTTCATACTCCCTCTCCTTTACATTGTGTTTAACACATAATACGTTTTTCTTGCAATATTTGACAGTTTCTCCTGAAACTCTACTGCACCTAAATCATATGCCACCTTTGGCATACCGTAAACCACACAGGTGGATTCGTCCTGCCCGATGGTTCTGGCTCCTGCCTTTCTCATGGCAAGAAGGCCCTTTGCCCCGTCTCCTCCCATGCCGGTCAAGATAATCCCCAATGCATTGGAGCCCGCAACCTTTGCTACGGATTCAAACAGTACATCCACCGAGGGACAATGGCCGTTTACCTTCGGCCCCTGCCGTATTTCCACCTGATACATACCGTTTACCTTCACAAGGTGCATATGCTTATCTCCTCCCGGAGCAATCAGCACCGTTCCCGGGAGCACTCTGTCACCGGTTCTCGCTTCTTTTACACGCACCCTGCACTGATTATCCAGCCTTTTGGCATACATATCCGTAAAACCGGGGGGCATATGCTGTACCACGACGATACCGGGCAGATCCGCGCCGTAATCCTTCATAACGGAAAAAATGGCCTCAGTTCCTCCTGTGGATGCCCCGATAGCAATCACCAGATTTTTCTCATGGGACGTAAAGGACTGCGGCTCCTGAGGCATAATCTGCTGCTTAATTCTACTGATTTTCGCAGTGGAAGCAATCTTAATCTTGACCAATAACTCGTTCCTTATAAAGCTTTCCAGCTGCTTCCGCTCGGATACGGCGGGCTTTGCCACAAAATCCACCGCACCGGCATTCATGGCGTCAAATACCTTATCGGACAAGGAACTGATCACCACTACGGGAAGAGGATACTGGGGCATCAGCTTTCTCAGAAATTCAATTCCGCTCATCCGGGGAAGCTCCACATCGAGAGTCATTACATCAGGATGATATTTCAAAATGGCGTCTCTGGCCTCAAAAGGATCCTTTGCCATGCCCACAACCTGAATGCCGGGATCCATGTTAAGTCCTTGTACCAAAAGCTCCCTGAACACCAGAGAATCTTCCACAACCAAAACTTTAATCGGATTCATAACCTATGTCCTTCCTACATTTTTCTAAAAATCGAAGGTTGTATGATCTGAAACGGAGTACTGTCTCTGTCGATTGTTTCCGTCATTCCTACAAATAAATAGCCGCCCGGTTCAAGAGTGTCATACACCTTCTGCACCAACTGACGTTTCGTCTCCTCATCAAAATATATCATAACATTCCGCAAAAAAACAGTATGCATTTTTTTCTTGAACGGAAAGGGATCCATCAAGTTAAATTTCCTGAATATAACCTGCTGCTTTATCTCATTGTCCACCGCATATTGGCCGTTGGGCGTTTTGTGGAAGAAATGCTTTTTCCAATTCTCCGGTATCTTCTCCATATGCTCTTCGTCATAGACTCCCCTGATGGCCTGACTCAGCGCCTGAGTGGAGATATCGGTAGCCAGAATTCTGGCATCCCATTTCTCATGATCCAACCCCAGAAAATCCCTTAATGTCATGGCGATCATATAAGGCTCTTCCCCACTGGAGGAGGCGCCGCACCATATGCGGAGATCTTTTGTATTCATAGCTTTTTTCTGTGCCCAAGGCAGCACTTCTTTTTTGAAAAAATCAAAATGACCAAACTCTCTCATAAAATAAGTATGGTTTGTGGTCAGGTAATTCATCAGAGTCTTTTCCAGATCCCCCGATCTGTCCCTCTCCACATCATTCATAAACGCACTGAAACTACCCCATCCTCCTCTGCGCAGGTAATTTTCCAGTCTTCCGTTTATTATTGCTTTTTTCCCGTGCAAATCAATACCATATTTTGACTTTACAAACGAAACAATCCTTAAAAATTCCTCATCCGATATCATGATACCACTTTTCTACTCCTTTTGCCTCTAAAAATTGCATAGAACCAAAACAGCCGGTAAACCGCAAAATATTAACAAAGCTGACGTGATATCTTGCAGAAAATCCGAAAGATATCCGGATGGAACTTCCGTCCGGATTCCTCCTCCATAATCCGCAAAGCTTCCTCCTTACTGTACGCCTCGCGGAAGCTTCTCTTCTCCGTAAGCGCACAATAGACATCCACCACGGTTACAATCCTTGCCGCCAAAGGAATTTTCTCCCCTTTGAGCCGTGCCGGATAACCGCTTCCGTCCCAGTTCTCATGATGGAAATTAACCACATCCACGGAAATTTGAATAAAATCGTTGAAATCCGAGGTCACATACAGATCCCTCAACAGCTTGGCGCCCACTTCCGTATGGCTCTGCACCAGCTTCTTCTCCTCCTCATCCAAAGAGGATTCCTTTTGCAGTATGTACTGGGGGATTCCGATATTTCCGATGTCACAGAGTACTGCCGCCGCCTCAACGGTATCAATAAAGGAATCGGAAATGTGTTCTGCAAAGAGGGGCGAAAACTGCATACTCTGCGCCAGTTTCCTACAGTTCTTATGCATTCTTATCATATGCTCATGATTGTAATAGGATTTCTCCGCCGCCATTTTGGCAAGAGCATACAACACATTCTTTCTCTCCTGCTCAATCTGACGCACCTGCTCCTGAACGGACTTCTGAAGTCTTCTGTTATTTTCACTGATCTCCTGTGCCGCAGCATGAAGGGAAAGGTGAAGCTTCACTCTGGCCTGAACCACCTCCGGAATAAACGGCTTGACAATATAGTCGTTTCCTCCCAGAGAGAAGCCCTTTACCACATCCTCGGATTCCCCGAAGGCGGAAATAAAGATCACCGGAATGTCCCTTGTGTGTGCGCTTCCCTTCAAAATCCGGCAAAGCTCATGACCGTCCATCTCCGGCATGGAGACATCCGTCAGCACTAAATCGGGATTGCAGCTCCTAAACTCCTCCAGAGCCTGAACGCCGTTCTCTGCCAATACGGGCCGACACCCCATAGCCTTTATGATTTCCTCCAGAATCACCCTGTTGGTTTCCACATCATCCACAATCAAAATTACCGATCCACAGATTTCTTTATTTTCATAATCCATCCGCTGCATTCCCCTCTTCCGGTTTCCGTTCCATGTTTGTCTTCAATTCCTCCAAACTTGCGATGGCTTTCTCGTAATTTGCCTTCTGAACCGCCATCTTAAGACGAAGAATACTCCTTGCGACATCCCGGGGCGCCTCTTCCGTCAGCTGCCTTACCGTCTCCATAAAATCCTCTGCCTTCTCCCAGTTCTCCATCTCGATACAGAGAACCATTTTGGACAAGGTTTTATCCAGAAGCTCCAGATTTTCCGAAGTGCCGTAGACGCGCATGGCATCCGTTTCGTTCTGATCCTGAAGTCCGGCCACGGCGGCGGAAATCTCGGCGCTGCTCTTACGAACTGAAATATCCGGCAAAGCATACTCCTCTTCCCCGGTATCGCCGTCTCCCACCCATATGGAAAAGGTAAAAGCCGTACCCTTGTTCTTTTGACTTTCCACACTGATGCTTCCGCCCATCATTTCCACGAACTGCTTGGTAATATTTAATCCCAATCCCGTACCGCCGTATTTTCGGGAAATGGAGGCATCCACCTGAGAAAACGCCTTAAATAATTTGTCCTGATTCTCTTTATCGACACCGATGCCCGTATCCATTACCAGAAAATACAATTCGATTGTATTTTTCACCTGCGCCGTCTTAATGATCTCCAGAGAAATCCTTCCCACATGGGTAAACTTTGTGGCATTGGACAATAGATTATTCAAAATCTGTACGATTTTCAGCTCATCCCCCACAACATACTCCGGAATCTCCGGAGACACGGTCACAAAAAACTCCAATCCTTTTTCTGTAATTTTATTTTGATGATTGCCTCTGACATAATCAATCATATTGCGAAAATGAAACCTGCGTGTTTCCATTACAAATTTTCCGGCTTCAAGTTTTGAGAAATCCAGAATGTTATTGATCAGCCTGTTCATATCTCCGCAGCACCTTTCGATCAGCCACAGAGTCTTTTTCTTATGTTCATCCTCTTCTTTCTCCGCAAGTTCCATAATATTTCCCAAAATACCGTTCACGGGCGTCCGGAGCTCATGAGTCACATTTGCCACAAATTCGGATCTTACCTGCAGCGCCTGCTTTGCCTCCTGCTGGACATGCTCGATCTCTTGGCTCAAATGCTCTTTTTCCAGAATATCGTTTGCCATGCACAGATATCCGGCGCATTCCTCCTCCCACAGCATCCGCGCCTCCACGGGGAAGCATGTAAGATTCTTTCGATAGGCGGTAAGATTCTGCGTCCGGCTGCCGAAACTATACTCCGAGAAAAAGCCGTCTTCCGTTTTCTTAAATTCATTGGGAAAAATGCTGCTGATATGATTGCCGCACAGCTCGTTTCCATATTCCAGCCTGTCTCTTGCTGCAGCGTTTGCGTACACTATGGTTCCGTCCGTGTTAAATATGAGGAACATCTCCAAGCTGTTCTCCACAGGCAGCAATCCGGTTCCGTCCTGAGTCATAACTTCCTCCACAAGCAGACAGGCAGCGAAACTAAAATATCTCTCTCATCTCGCTGTCTGCTTTTTATTTACACAAAACTGAAAATCTTGTTTACTTCCACCATGTCATAGAAGTCCTGCTTAGCGAGCTGGAAGCACTCCATTACGTCCGGTGAGAACTGGCCGCACTCACCGTTCTGAATCATCTCGTATGCCTCTGCATGGGAATAGGCTCCCTTATATACTCTTACGCTGATCAGCGCGTCATAGACGTCCGCAATGGACACGATCTGTGCGCTGATGGGAATCTCGCTGCCTTTTAAATGATCCGGATACCCCTTGCCGTCCCATCTCTCATGGTGATGGCGGCAGATTTCATAACAATACTTATAAAATTCGTCCTCCACACCTTTTTGGAAAGTAGCCAGCATGTCGCAGCCTATGGTGGTGTGGGTCTTCATTATCTCGAATTCTTCCTGAGTAAGCTTTCCCGGCTTCGTCAAAATTGCATCCGGAATTCCGATTTTCCCGATATCATGAAGCGTTGAAGCCTTTGTAATCTCCTCAATCTGTACGGGAGTAATGCCATACTCCGGAAAATATTTGGAGAGATATTTTAAAAGGACTCTGGTAAAATATTTAATCCGGCGCACATGGTCTCCGGACTCGGAGCTTCTAAACTCGACCACGGAGCTGAGCGCTTCGATCAGGAACTCGTTGTTTTCCCGAATCTTCTTTTCCTGCGCGAGAATGGCTATCTCCTGCTCTTTCAGGCGCTTCTCCATATTTGCTTTATTTTGATACAACTCAATCAGGTTCTTAGACCTTCTCTTTACAATATCAGGGTAGAAGGGCTTATGTATTACATCGGCTATTCCATACTGGTAAGCCTTGTCTTCACTGTCCCTGACCGTCTCGCTGGTAATCAGGATGACCGGAATCCTGTCGATTAACCCTTTCTGCTTCATATACTCCAGCACGGCAAAACCATCCATGACCGGCATGATAACATCTAATAAGACCAGCACAAAATCCGGATTTTTTTCAAGCTCATCAACTGCATCCTGACCATTTTCGCCCTGAACGACCTCGTAGTTTTCTCCGAACATTACTTCCAGTATTGTTCTGTTGACTTCTTCATCGTCCACAATTAATATTCTCTGCTTATCCATTTTCCCTCCTGATGTAACTGCCCTTTTCTTAATTGATTTTGATTAAAAAATATCATTTATAGAATATTATTTATTTACCGAATTGTCAATATCAATTGCCCAAATTCTCATTCCAAATGTAACCGTTTGGTTACTGTTCACTCGCTGTCGCCGCGAGGTGTTTTCACGCTGTTTCCGCGTGATAAACCCGAGACAGACATGCGTGAAATCGCTGTTTTGCGATTTCTGTGCATAGGCTGCGTCAATACATCTTTGCAAAATATATTAGACAAGCCTTGCAAAATAGAATATAATAGATGGAAAAGAATGATTCGACAATATGTAGAATGAAATCAATAGTATATAGGAGGACAAAAATGGACGCAGCATTTAAAGCAGAGCTTGAAGAAATGGGGATGGATGTAGACACTACAGTCAATCGGTTTATGGGGAACGAGGGTCTGTATCTCAAATTTTTAAACAAATTTCAAAATGATCAGAGCGTTGCCAATATTCAGCAATATATAACCGATCAAAACGCGGAGGAAGCTTTCAAAAGCGCGCACACTTTAAAGGGTGTTGCCGCAAATCTGGGGCTGGATCCCATCGCACAGCACGCTTCCGATATTGTGGAGCTTCTCCGCGGCAAAAATCAGTTTTCCGAAGTCGATACGGATAAGCTCAATTCCGTAAATGCGGAATTGAATACTATTTATGATGCGTTGATGAAGGTACTTGCCGCCCACCAGTAAAAGTCTCCCTGAGGCAGGCAGCACCTGTTTGTGACGGACGCAATATAATATGGTAGAATTGCTTCAAAATACAGAGCCGGTTCACCTATGCAAATGAACCGGCCTTGTTTTTTCAAGTGACATCACAAATCTCACGTCCGATATAAATCTTCCCGCGCATTAATACATCATCGTATTCATTTCCAAAGCACACAGACGCGGAAATGACTATTCAAGCACACTCTAAAGCCTGAAGTCTATGTTCTGCCCCCAAAGCCTCTCTTCATCGGTTCTTACCAAATCGCTCCATGCGGCATAGAGGACATTGTCCACCTTTTTCTTTAATTCGTCAATGGAAGATGCGGTAACGGTCACATAATCACTCTCGGTCTTGTCTGATTTCCTGCTCTCCTCCAAGGCCTCCGCCTGCTTTTTCTTCTCGGCTCGTTTTGCGTCCTTCTTAGCCGTTTCCTTCTTTTCCGCAGTTCTCTTGGCAATCCGCTCTCTCTGCGCCGCCAGAGACTTATCCACCACGGCAAAGAAAGAGGTAGTGCCATTGTCGTTAACCTGCATGCCGAATCCCTTCACGCTGCTGTTGGAGCCGATGTCCTTTTTCATTTGACTCAATTGGACTGCAGCCTTGCTGATAATACCCTCATACTGCGCACGAAAGACTTCGTCCTCCGCCATCTTTTCGATTTTTTCCTCGTCCACCAGCACTACGGTCTTGTACGGATTCGCGAAACTTCCCGCCTGCGCCTTTGCCGCTTCTTTCTGATCCGCGCTTACCAATATAAAATCCATGTTGGAGAACTTTTTCTTCAGTTCCTCGTAATACTTTGCAGCCTTGTCACTGAGCTTGGGCTGTCCGATGGTTTTGCCGTAATTTCCTGTTTTTCTGGCAGATGAATTTGTCTTCTCCATCTCTGCCCCATAGGTTTTAACGGCATTCTCTTCCAGATTTGAAATACTGCTCATACATATCCCTCCTTGGTTTTGTCCTGTCCGTGGAAATCCGTTCCCACATTTTATGGTTCCGTTTATGTTATCGGCCGAAATTGTACTTTTATAAAGACTGTTTTCCAATTAATTCCGTCTATTGTAAGGTTTCCGTCCGTCCCATTAACAGCATTTCCGCACTTCTCTTCCCTGTGCCTCAGCAGCCTGCTCTATCAATTCCCTGAAAATAATTTCAATTCTCTCTTCAAAAGGCACATTTTCATTCTCCTCCTGTCTGGCCAGCGCTTCGTCCAAGAAACATCCCCCGCTGTACTTGTTTTTCGGGTCAAAGCATGGGAATGCAATGTCCGACAAGCCGCTTAATTCTCTAAAACGCTTATTAAAATGAAATTCCACCGTGTATCGTTCGACATCCAAAACAATAAAAAAGGGGATATTCGCTATTGTCTCTTCTGCAACAGCCGTTTCTTTGGTGACCTTAGTAAACAGCAGCTCCTTTTTTAAAGATCCGGGGAAAAAGTATGTCCCCTTCATCTGCTCCAACAGCGGTGCAACACAAATATCCTGATTCCTGATTCTGGATTGGCTGACGGCATACTTTAGACTCCTTAAATAACCTGCCACCTCAAAAGGATAACTAAACCCGCCGGCATATTTTGTATAAAAATAAAATTCTTTCCCTTGCTCATAAATCTGGTACACCGCATTTGTATTCATTGCATCATCCCCATTTGCATATAAAATTCTTCTGCGATTTATTTTATCATTCTTAAAAAAGAACAACAATCACAAAATATGAATACCTAATGCATAAGACTCAACTCTGTGTTTACATCGGACAGTCAGAACATATTGCAGTTATTGCAGTTTAAATTGCAAGGAAACCCGCGCCCCGTCCGCTCTGGCGCCATCGGAAATCTTCTTGATTTCACTTGCATTTACCCGTTTTCTGTTGTATAGTGGATTCGAATTGATTTCTAAAATAGGGCGATTCCGAAAGACAATTACATATTATATGGAGGAGAAACGATATGAAAGAAAAAGTAGTTCTGGCTTATTCCGGCGGTCTGGACACTACCGCCATTATCCCTTGGCTGAAAGAGAACTTTGACTATGAGGTTATCTGTGTCTGTGTAGACTGCGGTCAGGCCGAGGAGCTTGACGGTTTGGAGGAAAGAGCAAAATCCTGCGGCGCTTCCAAGCTTTATATTGAGAACGTGATCGATGAGTTCTGCGATGAATACATTGTCCCTTGCGTACAGGCAAACGCCGTCTACGAAAATAAATATCTTCTGGGAACCTCTATGGCAAGACCCTTGATCGCCAAAAAGCTGGTTGAGATTGCAAGAAAAGAGGGCGCCACAGCCATCTGCCACGGCGCTACCGGAAAGGGCAACGACCAAATCCGTTTCGAGCTGGGCATCAAGGCTCTCGCCCCCGATATCAAAATTATTGCCGCATGGAGAAACGATAAGTGGGGTATGGATTCCCGTGAATCCGAGATTGCCTATTGTCAGGCACACGGTATTAATCTTCCCTTCTCCGCAGATTCCTCCTACAGCCGTGACCGCAATATCTGGCACATCAGCCATGAGGGTCTGGAACTGGAGGATCCTGCAAACGAGCCTAACTTCGAGCATCTTCTGGTACTGGGCACCACTCCCGAGAAGGCTCCCGAGGAGGGCGAGTATGTAACCATGACCTTTGAAAAGGGCGTTCCCACATCCGTAAACGGCCAAAAGATGAAAGTCTCCGAGATCATCGGCACTCTGAACGAGCTGGGCGGAAAACACGGCATCGGCATCATCGATATCGTGGAAAACCGCGTAGTAGGCATGAAATCCCGCGGCGTATATGAGACTCCCGGAGGAACCATTTTAATGGAAGCTCACCAGCAGCTGGAGGAGCTGATCTTAGACCGCGATACCTATGCACTGAAAAAGGAAATGGGCAGCCGCTTTGCCAGCCTCGTATATGAAGGCAAATGGTTCACCCCTCTCCGTCAGGCCGAGCAGGCATTTATCGAGGAGACGCAGAAATATGTTACCGGCGAGGTAAAGTTTAAGCTCTACAAAGGCAATATCATTAAGGCAGGCACCACGTCACCTTACACCCTGTACAACGAGAGCATTGCTTCCTTTACCACAGGAGATCTGTACGACCATCATGATGCGGAAGGCTTCATCAATCTGTTCGGACTTTCCTGCAAGGTGAGAGCTATGAAGATGCAGGAACAGGGTGAGGATCCGTACCGCGCATAATCTTTTGAGCATACACTAAGCTCCGGCAAAGAGCGTTGATTTCTCCGCTCCGGATTCCGCCGGATGGAAGCCATTGCCAAACATCTCTTCTTTTGAGGAAGAAACCGGCCTCCTAAGAGACCAATATGGCAATGGCTTTCGGAAAAGAGTATTGATTTATGGAAATAGTATTGGTTTACTTTCTTATCATAAATGTCATCGGCTATTCCCTGATGGGAATCGATAAAAAAAGAGCTGTCCGGGGTGCTTGGCGCATCTCGGAAGCTTCTTTATTTACCGTTGCATTTCTGGGCGGCGCCCTTGGATGCACTCTGGGCATGAACCATTTCCGTCATAAGACAAAACATTGGTATTTCAAATATGGTATGCCTGCAATTTTTGCAGTTCATGTCTGTCTGCTTCTGTCTCTGTTCCCACGGACATAACTGCGCCGTTCCGCCTGCGCCTGTTGCCGCCGCTTCGCCCAAAGTTTTTATTCTCCGTTTTACGTTGTCACGATCACTCCTCCGTCGCTGGCATACATACTGCTGATTCCTCTGGTATCCATGATGATACATTCTTTGAATTTACATTTGGATAAAATCTGTTCCTTCACCGTCTCCGCTCTGCCGGGCGCATTGCAGTGAGTGATAATCAGTTTCCTCTCCTCCGGATTCTTTACTTCCGCTATGGCCAGCTCCGCCATTTTACTCAGCGCCTTCTTTATTCCGATGGTCTGGCTTTTCTGGACGATACGGCCTTTGTCTCCTGCCATGACGGGCTTGATGCTCAGTGTGGAAGCTACCAACGCTTTGACACCGGACAATCTGCCGTTCTTCCGCAAGGTTTCCAGATTATCCAGCACAAACAAGGTATTTATACTGTCCCGGTAACTCTCAATCTGCCTTACAATCTCCTCAAAGGAAAGCCCCGCTTCCTCCAGCTCCATCAGCTTTAGCGCCAACTGGGTCTCGCCGCCGCTGGCAGACTCGGAATCCACTACATGTATTTGCTTTTCACCGTACTTTTCCCGGTAAAGATCGGCTCCCAGCTTCGCGCTGTTATAGCTGCCGCTCAAATGAGAAGACAAAGTCACCGCATACACATGATCCACCGGCTCGTTATACGCTTCCATAAAGCGTTCCGGCGACGGACAAGAAGATTTAGGACACTTAGGGCATTCTGCCACTTTTTTCAAAAACTCCGCTTGGTTAAAGGCCTCATCATCCAATATTTGGTAGTCCCCCACTTCAAGCCCCAGAGGAATCCGCACAAAGCGGGAATCCTTCAAAAGTTCTCCGGGAAGTTCACAACAACTGTCAACCACTATTTTGTAACTCATAAGTTCTCTCCATTCTATTTGAAATATTTCAACCGAAAGAATACTTAACCGTCTGCGCTCTGCTGTCTTCCAACCATATCATTCTTTCCGCCTGTCATTCTTACCTTATAATGTAAGAAAGGAGTGCCTTCGTGTCATACTTGCATGTCTGCTTCGGGAGTTTATAAACACATTTGACCGACGGCGCCGCTGTATATAAGGTAAAAAATGCTATCGCATATGGTTTTCATTACCATATATGATAGCATCCTAAATGTAGTATGTAAAGCATATTATTTCCATATCACGGATTTTTTACAACATTATTCAAAATTTGAGAGAATCTATGGAATCTTTCTATTTTGTTGTTTTGGTGATATCCGGAAACGTGTCCTGACGCCTGTCCGGACAATAATGGACTTGTACAAGCCGATCTATCTTCCGTATCTCATCGGGAATGCGTATTTTTGCAGGACACATGGCTAGACAAAGCATTTCCGTACACTTCCGGCACCACTCTGCGCTTTGTTTGATCCCCATATCCAGTTTTCGCAGCGCCCAGTATTCCTTTCCGAGGAAAAAATAATGATACTGTCTGAATATGGTATGTATCTCCGTCCCGTAAGGGCACACACATCTCTGACAGCGGTCACAGGGAATGGGAGAAAATTCCTTCTCCAAAACGGATAGCACTTTGTTAAAATCCGGAATGTCATCTGCATTTTTATAAGGGCCAAAGGCTGCCTGTGCCTGGCTGACAGTTCCGATTCCGATGAGCGCACAGGAGACAGGGTAAGAAAGCACGGTTCTCAAAAGCGTCTCCACAGGAAAAAAAGCCGGCAAAAGCCCCGCTGCATATACCTTGTTGATCAGGATTCCTTTTTCATTGAAAAGGGGGTCCGCCTTCATCCGGTCCAGCATCCCCCTTTCGAAAAGATTACCGCTTCCCTGAAGCACATCCACCCGGGAATCTCCGGCGCCACGAAGCAGTATGTCGTAATAGTGGGAAGCCACTCCCGCAAAACGTATCACACCCTCCCTCTTCAATTCCGACAGCGCATCTAATGCACCGCCTTTTTGAAAGACGGTTTCTTCATGGGCGGCGTCCACCTGATGCACAAAGTACATATCTGCCCAAGTTCCCAGATTCCGGCAGGAAGTTTTAGCGGCCAGATAGATTTCGTTGCCGTCGAAAAACCGGGCTTTGTCGGAGATAATGATTTTATCTCTGCCAATATAGGATGCAAATTTCCCTAACTTTATCTCTGCGTCACCGTATTCCGGCACAATTGCCGTGTCATATAAATTGCATCCGAGACGAAAAGCGTACTCCATCACTGCCAGCGCTTCCTCATCGCTGAGATTATAATAATCGGGCAGCACAGGGACGCTTCCGCGCAAAACGGGGATGGTTCCAAAGCCCACCTCCGAGACGGACAGCCCGGTGCGCCCGAGCCTGCGGTATTTCATTGTGATTCCCATCTGTACGCTGCGGCGCACACAAGCAAAAAGCCGAATACACATTTTTATTCGACACGAATAATCAATGAACTGCTTCAAACAGAAAGGCTCAGAGACACTTCAATCCTTCCAAAATCTCTCCATTCGATATTTTGATAGGGCACCCGACAAAGGCTCTCTCTTCTATAGCGATATCTTTTATAAGATTTTCCGGAGCATCTTTTGCAGCTCCTTCCGGAATGTCTTCTGTGGAATCCACATCTTCCATAGCATTTTTCATAATTTTTCCCCCTACTTGAATCAAGGAAAGTCCCCGGCAGAAGGCAAAAGCTTCCCTTCCGATCCGTTTTATGGTGGAGGGGAGCAGAACCCTCTTTAAACTATGGCAGCGGTAAAATGCTTTTTCCGGTATTTCCTCCACGCCTTCCGGAATCAGGATCTCCTGCAGGGAAGTACAATTTTCAAATGCTCCGGCGCCAAGCCGCCTGAGTTTTTCCAATCCGTCTATCCGTTCCAATGCCCCGCAGTTAAAGAAAGCCATCTTTCCGATCTCTTCCACATTCTGCGCCTGACGAATCTCCCTCAGCCATTTACAGCCCGAAAAGGCACGATTTCCCACGGATACTATGGAAGAGGAAACCGTTACCTCCGTCAGTAGATTCCCGTCTTGGAAAACGCCCTCACCAATGGCGGTAATGCCCTCCGGCAGCCGAAGCCGGGAAATATTTCCCGTGCACTCCACAAGTACGTTCTTTTCGTCCGTCTTAAAGCAGTTCATACTGTCTACGACGGCCTGCGCCGCCAAGGAAGGCAATTCCCTTTCAGTCAATTCCCTATCGGACAATTCACAGGACTCCTTTGTATTTGTCTCCATCAGAGAAGGGGACAATAACGCCCTCTCCCGGTCTGCAATGCCCGTTATCCGGAAAACGGTTTGATCCGGCAGAATAATTTCTTCTAAATAGATACAATTGCGGAAAGCATATTCCTCCACCCGTGTTCTTTCGGACATAAACCGGATTCTCTCTATCCCCATTCCGTTGGCAAAAGCCCATCCGCAGACCAATTTAATCTCCTCCGGCACCACTACCTCCCCCACACAGCAGGAGCCGTCCAAAAGCATATGATTAAATGCCACGAAGGGAGACTTGCGTCTTTGCCTGTCCATCCATGCCGTCCCGTGGAACGCTCTGGCGCCGATATGTTCCACACTCTCGGGAATCGTTATTTCCTCCAGCATCATACTGTCCCGGAATACCTCCGCCGCTATCCGGCGGATTCCCCAAGGTATTTTTATAACGCTTCCGGCGCCCCGGTATCCCCGGAGAATGCTTTCCTGATCTACGATAAAGCAGCTTAAAGCGCTGTGGAAAATCAACCGGACGATTTCGGGAATCCGCTCCGACAAAATGTCTTCATATGCGCCAAATTCCCATTTTTTCCCCTCATAATAAACCCGTCTCAGAAAAGTGCAGCCTGAGAAAGCATACTCTTGCAAAGAAAAGCCGCTCTGCCTCCCTCCCAGACAAATTTCCTCCAGACGGCCGCAGTCTTCAAAGGCATGGGGCATAATGCGGACATCCTCCGCAAATTCCGCCTTCCTGAAACGGGCGCAGTTCTCAAAAGCATACTCTCCTATCTCACATATATGCGATAAATCAAATTCTTCTAAACCGATACAGCCGCCGAAACAATGCTCCTGTACCTTCTCCGCGTTTTCGCAGGCACATATCCGGAGGGATGCGCATCCCTCAAACAGCCTTCCGGAGAGAACGGATCCCCCGGACAGAACGGCCTCCGTAAGGGATGTGCAATAAGCGAACGCGGCGGTTCCCAGCTCCTTTACACGTATGTTTATTTTGAATAAAGAAGTGCACTTTTCAAAGGCGCGTGCGCCGATTTTAAATATTTTTTCCGGAGAAACCACCTCTCTCAACCCATGGCAGCCCCAGAATGCACCTTCTCCGATCCAAGACAGGCTTTTAGGGAAAATCACCTTCGTAACAGCATCATTTCCGGAAAAAGCAAAGGGGGCGATTCCCGTAATTCCTTCCGGAAGGCTGATTACTCCGCTGCAGCCCGTTCCGGAAATGACGATTCTCCCAAGCGCCTTGAGTGTATCTCCGCTCTGTTTTATCAGCGCGGTATCTTCAAAGGCACGCTCCCCGATTTGGTACAGTACATCCGGCAAATCGGCGGAAACGAGATCCCACCGCAGATCGCTGCAGCCGCCGAAGGCCATGCTTCCGATACTTTCCGCCTGTTTCAGACAGATTTCTTTAAGCCTGCCGCAATGGTAAAAAGCCTTGTCTCCCACGGATTTCCAAGCCACAGGCTTTCCCTCTGCATCCTCCACCGACACAAGTTCAAGGCATCCGGCAAAAACCGCCTTTTCCAACCGATCCACAGGGGAATGCCAGTATACCCGACGCAGGCCGGCGCAGGCTCCGAAAGCCCGCGGACCCACCCACTGTATGCTTGAAGGCAGATGAATGGCCGTTAGATTCGGGTTCCCGTAAAAAGCTCCGCCAGCCAAAATCCGTACATCCTCCGAGAGCCATATCTCCCCTTCTAAATTCCGCCCGTCCCAGAAAATTTCCCCTGTCTGTCCTGCCGGAATCATGCCGTCCGGAAAAGGCATCTTACCCCAGACGCTTTCTCCTACGGACATCAGAGAATCCGGCAATACAATCTGCCCTAATGCGGTGCAGCCATACGCCAGCTTGTCAGGAATATGGCTTACCCCTTCTTCCAGCGCCAGCTTTTTCAGTCCGGTACAATCGGAAAAGATACCGGTGCCGTAATTTCGGCAGTCCCCACCCACTTGTACCGTCTCCACTCCGCTTTCCGCAAATGCCAGACTTCCCATATCCGCCACATTTGCCGAAAGGATTACATTCTTCAGAGAGACACATCGGTAAAAAGCCAGCTCTCCGACGGAAACAAGGCTTTCGGGAAAGGAAACCTTTTCCAGAGATCGGCATTGGAAAAAGGCCTGCTCCTCGATTTGTGCCAGATTCCCGCCAAGATCGATTTCCTTTAACGCCCGACATCGTTTAAATACACTCGGTTCCAGCCGGGTAATCTTCCGGGGCAGTGTAATACGGAGCAGCTTTACACAGTTTTCAAACGCCTCTCTGCCGATCCGCTCTAAATTCTGCGGAAAGAAGATATTCTGCAAAAGCAGACAGTCCCGAAAAGCTCCCGAACCGATTTCCAGCAGGCTCTCGGGCAGAAGCACCCGGTCTATGGTTTCGTTTCCTGCAAAAGCCTCTTCCGCGATTACGGTGATCCCCTCCGGCACCACCACTCTGGACTCCGCACCCAGATATTTCAGCAGAACGGTTCCGCTGATCCGGAAATTCCCCAGCACCTGTCTATGGATGGTTTTGACCGTTTCGGGTATCTCCGAACCATAGTCACGGGCGATTCCCTTTAATTCATACCGGGCGCCGTCAGGCATCCATATCATTTTCAGTGCGGTGCAGTTCTTGAAGGCGTCTTCATGGATCAACAGATCCTCCCCATTCAAAATCACTGTTTCCAGACCGATGCAATTGCGGAAGGCACGACTTTCAATTTCTTTCAGAGATTTGGGCAATTTTACGGAGTGAATCCCTCTTTTATCGAAAAACGAACTTTTCCCGAGTATTTCGATTCCTTCCGGAACCTCCACATGCTTTAGATTTGTGGAAAACTGTACAATTGTTCTGCCGTCTAATTCCATCATACGGAGAACGTCGGCGGCAATTCTTTGAACCAGCAGCGGCAGCGGCAGCTTTCCCGCCACAGCCTCCACTACATTGGGAATCACAAAACGGCTTCCGTCCCCAAAAGTAAACTCCGTCAAAAGTCCGCAGCCGGTAAAGACATCGCAGATACAGTCTTCTTCCAAAGCATGGGACAGGGTAATCCTTTTTAATGTCACGTCATTTGCAAAGGATTGATTTCCCAGATGCCGCACTCCCGGTATACGGGCTTCTTCGAGACTGTCGCAATATAGAAATGCACAGTCTCCCAGCGCCTCCACTGCAAGGGGCAGAAAAATAGTCCGCAAGGCATGGCAGCGATGAAATGCATAGGCTCCGATTTCACACAGCCCCGGAGGAATCTCCACATTTTCCAGCTTCCTGCAGCCCTTAAACGCTCCCCCAAGGATACGGCGCAGGCTCTGGGGCAATATTACCTTTTTTAAAGAGGCGCATCCCTTCAATGCGCCTTCCCCTATCGTATGGACACCTTCCGGAACGGCCAGTATTTCCTCTCTGCCCGTATACGAAACCAATGTCCCGTCCTGAATATGAATCTCTTCCATAACCTGCCCAACCTGTCTTATTATCCTGTCACTTCTATTCTTTGCCGCTTTTGCTCTTTATCACTTTTGTTCTTTGCCGCTTTTGTTCTTTACCGCTTTTGTTCTTTGCCGCTTTTGCTCTTTACCGTTTTTGTTCTTGGTCTCTCTTGTCCCTCATAAACCCTTCTCTCAATTCCCCAACACTTCATTTCTTTCACGCTTCCAGACATGCCGCCTACGGCGGCACAAACAATTAGTGAATTGGTGCAATTTATTTGTCATCCGCATTGCTAATTTACAAGTTGATTTTAATTAGATATACGATTCCGAAAAAAGTGTTTTTACGTGTTTTAAGAAAAAATTAATGTCACCACTTCCATTAATTCTTCCATGCTGCCGCTTTTGTAAAGCCGTTCTTTATACTTTTTCGTGCCCTTGCGTTTCTTCATGCCGTAAGAAGCCAATTTCCGGATATAAGCCATAGTAAAGGTTTCATCGTAATACCTGCCCGCCAGCTCCGCCTGCTCCGTCAGAATCCGGAGAGTGGTCTTTTGACAGCTTTTGCCGGTCAATGTACTGAATATAAAAGGATTTTCCAATGCGTACCGGGCCAGCATAATCCCGTCGGCTCCCGTGCGCTCCATCATGTTCTCCGCCTCCTCCACGGAAGTAATCCCCCCGTTTGCGATAACGGGAATGGAAACGGCGGCTTTTGCATGGGCGATTTCCCGGTAACAGGGGATTCCGTCATACATCATACTGCGGGAGCGTCCGTGTATCGTAATCATGTCCGCGCCGGAATCCTCGCACATACGTGCAAATTCTGCCGTGAACATATTGTTTTCATGAATACCCGTCCGGCATTTTACGGTCACGGGCTTTCCGCTTTTTTTGCAGCCGCGGATAATTGCCGAAGCCCTTTTCCGATCCAGCATCAGCGCGCTGCCCTCGCCGCTTTTGAACACATTGGGAACCGGGCAGCCCATATTAATATCAATGACGTCAAAGTCCGCCAGCAGTTCGCTGCATGCCATCCGCTCCATCACCGCAGGTATGCCGCCCAAGAGCTGGACGGCCTTTATGGGTTCCTCCTCCGTGGTAAAGAGCAGACGTCTCGTTGCCCTGTCCCGGTACTTTAAAGCATTGGCGCCGGACATTTCCGTAAAACAAAGTCCTGCCCCCATCTCATATGCCAGCATCCGAAAGGGATAACAGGTGTACCCCGCAAGCGGCGCCATCAGGACGTTTGATGGCAGGAGCAAGCCTCCTATCCGTATCCTTTTAATCTCCATATGCCATCCTTTTCCGAGAGTGCGCCCGAAAATCCGTTCCGCACATTTCGTCCCAATCCCAAGCGATCTCTGAGCGGTGAACACACTAAAATATGTTCGTAATACCGTTTCATCCGGCCTGTTTTATTCTCTAAAACCTTCCTTTATCTCTCTGTCATTTGCCAGAATAAAATGCCCCGGGCGAAACTCCCTCCACTCGGGGGGATTTTTATCATAATCATGAAGAGAAGGGTCATAAACCGTAAGCTTCTTCTCCCGCTCTTTTACGGGATCCGGCATGGGGATTGCGGACAACAGTGCCTTCGTATAAGGATGCGCGGCGTGGGTAATCAGCTCCTCCGTCTCCGCCAGCTCCACAATCCGTCCCTTATACACCACCGCGATTCTGTCCGAAAAATACCTCATCACCGACAAGTCGTGGGCGATAAATATATAAGTAATTCCCTTAGATTTCTGTAAAGAAGCCAGAAGGTTCAGCACCTGCGCCCGTATGGACACATCCAGCGCCGAGATGGGCTCGTCTGCAATGATGCACTCCGGCTCCATAATCAACGCTCTGGCTATACCGATTCTCTGTCTCTGTCCGCCGGAAAACTCATGGGGAAAACGGCTGGCGAACTCCGGAAGCAGACCTACCTCCGCCAGCGCCTGCTGCACCCTTTTCATGCGTTCCTCGTTGCTCAGCTTCCGGTTCAGATTCAACAGACCCTCACTGACGATATAGTCCACCTTAGCCCTCTCATTCAGGGATGCCATGGGATCCTGAAAGATCATCTGTATCTCCTGAATAATCTGCCGATCCAGCTGACGGCTGATCTTACCGTTAATCCTGCTGCCCTTATAAAGGATTTCCCCGGCGGAGGTGGGGTGTATGCGCATAATAGCCCGTCCTATGGTGGTCTTTCCGGAGCCGGACTCCCCTACGATACCGAAAGTCTCCCCCCTGTATACCTGAAAGCTCACGCCTCTGACCGCTTCAAAGGCTTTCTTCCCGCTTCCGAAGGTGACATGCAAATCCTTTATATCCAACAAAACTTCTCTCTCCGTACTCATCCCAGCACCTCCAGATTCTTTAGATTCCTGATTCCTTCAGGGGGCTCCAGCTTAGGCGCTCTGGGATCTAAGAGCCAAGTCTTGGCCTTATGGGTCTCACTGATTTCAAAGACAGGCGGCGCCATCAGAAAGTCAATCTCCAGCGCTCTGGGATTTCTGGGTGCGAAAGCGTCCCCCTTCACAGCCTTATACAGACTGGGCGGCGTACCCTTGATGGTAAACAGTTCTTCCCCTTTCTGCCCCAGCTGGGGAAGAGAGGAAAGCAGCGCCCATGTGTAGGGATGTCTGGGGTCATAGAACACATCCTCCGCAGTCCCTATCTCCACGAAATCCCCTGCATACATCACCGCCACCCTGTCGGCTATATTTGCCACCACCCCAAGGTCATGGGTAATGAAAAGTATGGTCAGGTCATATTTTACCTTCAAATCCTTTAACAGCCTCATAATCTGCGCCTGAATGGTCACATCCAAAGCCGTTGTGGGCTCGTCGCAGATTAATATCTTGGGATTACAAGCCAGCGCTATAGCAATGACCACACGCTGCCGCATTCCCCCGGAAAACTCATGGGGATACTGTTTATACCGCAATTCAGGCTTCCGGATGCCTACATCCTGAAGATATGCGTACACCTTATCCCGCACCGCTTCCTTTCCCTTGATATCCGGCTGGTGCAGCCTCACGGCCTCGGCGATCTGCTCGCCTATGGTCTTCAACGGATTTAAGCTGGTCATGGGATCCTGCATAATCATAGCGATCTCCCCGCCCCGGATCTTCTGCCATTCCTTTTCCGATTTATATTTTGCCAGATCCTTCCCGCCATAAAGGATTTCCCCCGACGAGATAAATCCGTTGTTATCCAACAGCCCCATAAAGGACTTTGTCAAAACCGATTTACCGGAGCCTGACTCCCCCACCACCGCGATACTTTCACCCTTGTAGATATCCAAGGATACATTTCTGATCGCATGGAGTTCCTGCCCCCGCAAGGTAAATTTAATATTCAGTTCTCTCACCGATAAAATAACTTCCTGATTCATATGAATGACCATGCCTTTCGGTAACCTGCATATATAACCGCAGGCCTAAATCTGCGTGTGGATATTTACTTACAAATTACTGCATCTTTTAGCACATAACAACATTGAAAGTTTCAGAAAGACTTCATTCCTTTCACACTTTCAAACATGCCGACGCAGTCGGCACAAACAATTAATGAACTGGTGCAAGTCCGGAAGAACGCTGTTCTTGCGTTCTTAACGGAATGGCAAAGCCATTCCGTTCGCACTTCCAGACATGCCGACATAGTCGGCACAAACAATCAATGAATTGGCACAAGCAGCGGCTTAAGCCTTCGATTCCCCTTTTATTTATGGTTTTTCGGATCCGCCGCGTCGGAGAAAGCATTTCCCACTATGTAAAAGGATACGGTCACGATGGACAGAATCACCGTGGGATAAATCAGCTGGTATCTCTGGGAAACATTCATCATTACCGCACGTCCGGCATCAATCAGGTTCCCTAAGCTGGGCGTAGATGTGGGCAGCCCCAAGCCTATGTATGTGACAAACACCTCATTGCCGATGGCCCCGGGGACGGACAATGCCATCCGCAGCATAATGACGGATACCAGGTACGGGAGCAGATTCTTCAGAACCAGCCTTCTGGTAGGCGTCCCGAGGCATCTGGAAGCCAGATTATAATCCCGGTCGCGGATGATCAGAATCTGATTCCGGATAAACCGCGCCATACCGATCCAGCCTGTAAGGGACATGGCGAAAATCAATGTTTTTACACTGGGAGTCAGAATATATGCCACCAAAATCAATATAATCGTCTGGGGAATATTGTCCAAAACATTGTACAATTCGGTAAAAAAGAAATCCAGCTTCCGCAGATATCCCCACAGTACTCCCATGGTAATCCCCACCACCGCTTCTATCATGGCAACCGCAAACCCTATTAAAATGGATGTTCTGGTTCCCGCCCAGATCCGTGACCAAAGATCCTGACCGATATTGTTGGTGCCGAAGCGGAAGGTTTCATTGGGCGGTACATTCCGCAAAGCCATAGAAGTATTGGGATCATTGTTCACCGTATTGGGGTCAAACTGTCCCGGCAGGCAGGGCTGGATAAAGGTGAACAATAAAATGGCAAGCATCAGCAGCATTACCGCCACCGCCCCTTTATTTTTAAAGAACATGCGGATCGTGCTGCCCCAGTAAGAGTAATTACTGTAGCCCGTCTTCTCCGCCTCTTTCTCGTCATACCGCGCAAAGGAAAAGAGCTCCTTATCACTGATTCCCGCAAGCTTTTCCGTTTCTTCCGCAATTTTTTCTTCCGTGGCTTTCTCCAGATTCTTGGAAAGCTTATCCTTCAAAGACAACATCAGCGTCCGCCCTCCTTTTTGCCAAGACTGATTCTGGGATCCAGAATCGTCATCATAATATCCCCCAGCAGCAGGCCGATAACTCCTACCGTCGCATATAACAGGACAATTGCCTGAACCATATTATTGTCGTTGTCCTTAATCACCGTCACCAGCAGGCCGCCCATGCCGGGAATGCTGTAAAGGGACTCCACATAGATGGAGCCGATGACCGTGTTTAAAAAGGAAGAGGGCAGATACTGCACCATGGGAACAAACGCATTCCGGAAAATATGGCGGAACATAACCCTGTTGCCCGAAGCGCCTTTGGCCTTGGCAAGACTCACATAATCTTTATTGCTCTCGTCCACCATATATCGTCTCAGCCACATTCCGTAATAAGCAATGTTGCCAAGAGACATGGAAATTACCGGCAGAATCCAGCTCCGCCAATTACCGGGATTAAAAAGCAAAGGTATATTCAGCAAGGTAGTCCCATACATTTGAATAAACAGAAAATAGACAGCCGCAGGCACCGCCTGAATAAAGACGATAAAAAGCGTACCGAATTTATCAAAGAATTTTCCCTTGTATCTGGCCATAAGCGTTCCCAGCGGAATGCCAAGGCACATTGCCACGAGGATGGACATACTGCCCAGCTTAATGGATACCGGCAGCTTATCTTTTAAGATCTCGGTCACGGGGACATTGACCCGGTAGCTGTGGGACACACCGAAGTCTCCGCGGAACATATTCTGGAAAAAGTGTACGATCTGCACCGGCATAGGGTCTAAAAGTCCCTGTTCCTGCAAGCCTGCCTGTATCTGGGCATCCGTCAGCTTGTCAAAATTCTGAAAGTAGCCCTCGATGGGCATCTGCCGCATGAGGATAAAAACAATGCATATTATCAGCGCCAGTGTCAAGAGGGATCTTCCGATTCTCTTTATCAAGTACTTTGCCATATTGTTCCTCCGATTCTTTATTGTAATTGTAACAGTTCAGACAACCCCCGCCGCAAAGTCAAAATTCCTTTTCCATGTAATTTTACGAGACTTGCGGACGCCAAAACAGGCACAAAGAGATTCCGGGAGCCTATTATAATTTCTGCCAAACGGACCGCATTACAATGCCCCTTTGCCGATATACAAGTATACAGGCTAACAGTAAAAAAAGAACGGGCAGGTACAGGAATCCTCCCATACCTGCCCTATACTATCTTATTCCAACACTTTCCTTCTGTCAAGTTTTCAATTCATAGATTATCGGGTTACAACCTACATTGTTACCGTTCACTCCGTGACCAGTAACGCATGCACAGAAACCGCAAAACAGCGGTTTCTCGCAGGTTGTTCAAGCGATTATTCTAATCGCTTTGGTTTGAACACGCAAAAAATGCGTGAAAACACCTCTCGGTGGCGTGGGTGTGAAAAAGTAACCCTGCATTTTATTTATGCTCTGCCGCCGATGCCTCGAACTCCTCCATGGAAATGGGATGGTCATACAGTTTCTGGCCCTTGTAGCGGAGATTGGACACACCGAATGCGGCATACTGTCCCTCCCAGGGGTTCAATCTGGAAACCACGAAATCGCTGACAGTCACACCGTAAGGCACCGCAAGCGCATGTTCGATCAAAAAGCTCTCCGCCTCCGCAAATGCGGCATAACGCGCCGTAATGTCATCGGTAATTGCTTTTGCGGCTTCCACCAGACGGAAATATTCCTTCACGGTCTCGGCGGAGGCAGTATTATCTTCTATAGCATATGCCATATAAGCATATCTCATGCCCCTGTTATAAGTACCGTCGCCGTTTGCCGACTGGTAAAAGGGATCCGTCCAAGTCTCGGGATCGGCATAATCAGCGCCCCAGTTGCAGAGAAGCAGCATATAATCGCTGGAACGGCGCACATCCGTGAGAAAGCTGTCGGCAGGACCTGCTTCCACAATGACATCAATATAGTCGGTGCCGAGAACGCTCTCCAGCTGCTGCTCCAATACCACACACTCTTCCTCCCAGTTGGTGGTAGTGGGATTGTAACGAACCAGCGTCTTAACGGGGAACGTAACGCCCTGAGAGGCAAGCTCCGCCATAGCCGCTTCCTTGTAAGCCACTGCCGCATCGGCATCAAAGAAATCTTTCGCAAGAATATCCGCAAACGCCTCCTGCTCCGTATAATCCTTCCCCGTTGCCTCGTCTACCGAAAAGCCTGCGGGAGTGATGGTATTCTGGATATAGTTCGCAGGATCGGCATAGTCACCGGTGCTGATATACACTGTGCTGGTACGGTTGATGGCGTGCATGATGGACTGGCGGAAGTTCTCGTTGTTTACGGCAATCTCCCAGTTCGCAGGCTCATACTTCTCGTCAATGCTGTAGCCGGTCATTCCGTCCCTGTAAAAATCTTCGTTTAATGCGTGTACATTAAAGTTAAAGCAATAAAAATAATCAAAGTCAATCTTGGGTCTCTGCATACTGACCATGCTGCTGGTAGCGGCATCGTTCATCCACGCGTCTACAATATCGGATCCAAGGGTGGTCTGGTCGATTTCCCCTCTCTTTGCCATCTCCGCGCCGATGGTATCCGCCTCGGCATTGTAGGTTCTCTGGATGGCGTCAATGTATACATGCTCCGCATCCCAGTTATTCGGATTCTTGGTCAATACCATCTGCACCTGAGGCTCAAAAGCCGAGATATAATATGCGCCGCAGTAATACATCTTGTCGGCAGCCGTAGCAAAATTCGTCCCCTGCTCTGCCAGCTGAGGGCCGTATGCGGGCATGAAGCATACATATGTAAGCATGGACAGGAAATAAGGACACTCCGATGCCAGCGTATACTGCAGGGTGGTTGCGTCCACCGCCTTTACCCCTACCTCGGAGAAGTCAATCTTGGCCGCTCCATCCGCTCCCGCCAGACCGTTGTAATATTCTTCCGCATTTGCAATGGTGCCGAACAGATTACCTGCGGTAGCGCTGTTGTTTGCAGGATCAAGCACATATGCCATGGCATCCACAAAGTCCTGTGCGGTCACATCGGCAACCGCTGCGCCGGTATGGTCGATCCATTTCTGTCCTTCCCGCAAGGTAAATGTCCATGTCAGAGTGGCTTCGTCATAACTCCACTCCGTGGCCAAACCGGGCTGCAGGTTACTGAAGCTGTCGTATTCAACCAGCGTATCGATTACGTTTGCGCCGATCTGGTATTCATTAGTGGTTGCCGTGGTCAGGTAATTCAGCGATGAAACCTCGCTGGAATACAGGACACGGTACATGTTGCTGCCGTTTCCGGAAGCGTTTGCCGACTGGCCGTCCTCACAGCCTGTCAGCGCAGCCACCGCCAGCGTCCCAGCCAAAATCATAGAAAGCAGTTTCTTCTTCATAATATTCCTCCCATCATATTGTGCGCTCCTGAAAGCAAAAAACGGGACATTTCAGAAGTGCATTTGATTCTAATCAGCCGGTATCACAGAAAATTAAAATATGATGTTAATTTTCTGTCATCGGTATATCCGGTACATTGTTTCGCAAATTACTATCCCAATCACTTGCCTGAAAATCCATCTGCGGCGTCACCGGACATCATTTACATTACCGCCTAAAAGGATCTCATAAACCGGCACCGCATCGTCCCCCTTCTGCATCTTGCAGACGAAAACTCTTTCTGCTCCATTTAGCCGAAAATGAATGATACGGTACTCTCCAATTACCGCCATGAAAATATCAGTTCGGATCTTAACATACGGCTGTACGGTTCATCAGCATATGATATACCAAATTACAAAAATAGAGTAGCATCCACCTTGAAGCTACTCCATCGTAACCACCCGCCAATTATTATTAGTATACTTTATTCTCCGAGAAAATCAAGTTTTTTTTACTGGAAATCCTCTGTCAAAGCATCACATGCCTGAATTTCCGCCTTCCATATAAAATCCTCAAACCCTAACCCTTTGTCCTCATACTCGGCCTCGCCCCTCTGATTATCGTAGGGATCGGCGCGCAAAAAGCTCTTTTTGACGTCAAACTCCTGCTGGAAACGGGAATTTGCCACCATGCGGAAGGGATCCAGATTGCCGAAATAGAACTTTCTCCGCTCCTCATCGCCCTCTCTGCGGGCGCTTCCCCCAAAGGAGCAGTCCACATACCGCCAGCCGTAAGGCGCAATGTATACCTGTGCCCAGTCGTGGCAGCCCGCGGAATAAGGCGTGGTATACAGACCGGACTGCCATCTCGCAGGAACTCCCGCTATGCGGCATAACGTAATAAACATCAGCGCCTGAATCCCGCAGTCGCCTCTGCCTCCCACGGCCGCGTACTCCGCCAGATTCTCTATGGTAAAATAATTTCTCACGAAAGCATATTCCACATGGGTTGTAATATAATCGTAAATGCTCCGGGCCTTTTCCAGAGGATTCTCCAGCCCTTCCGTCAGCCGCCCCGCCAGCTCCCGCATATAGGGCGTAAAGCGGATATGGGGCAGCTGTTCCCTCAAGTCCTCCTCATATTCCGCGGGGTTGACAGGCTGCACCTCCTCCGGCTTCATTTCCACATAGTCCACCCTGTTTACATACGAATATTCCACCCAGAAATCATGATTCTCCTGCATATCCTCCCGGAAACAGACGGCCCGCTGAGAGCTGTCCGCCGAAGCCGCCTCATAGGTTTCGGAGGACACGGCAAGGATGCGGATATCCCGAAGCTGGGGGCTTTTTGCAGGAACGGGGATATGTACCGTTACAGACCCCTTTTGGAAGCTTTCTTCTTTTATGCGCAAGGATGCCCTGATTTGAAAACGGTACTCTGCCTTCCCTTCCTCTCTGATCTGCCGGATTACATCCAGAAGCGCTTGCTTTTCCCGAGACACAGGGGGCTGTGTGTTCTCCCTCAAGCTCCTTTCCTCCGTTGGACGTTCCGACTCTCCCGAAAAGAATTCCGAAGGATTCTGTGCGGTTTCTGCCCTGATACTTTCGGCGGGAGCCTGTGCGGTTTCTGCCCCAATCCTTCCCGCGGAAGCCTGTGCGGTTTCTGCCCCAATCCTTCCCGCGGGAGCCTGCACGGTTTCTGCCCCAATCCTTCCCGCGGAAGCCTGTTCGGTTTCTGCCCCAATCCTTCCCGCGGGAGCCTGTTCGGTTTCTGCCCCAATCCTTCCCGCGGGATTTTGCAAGGTCTCCGGTAAACGGTTTCCCGTATCTCCTGCGCCGCCCTGTGCTTTGACGGCCTTAACGTTTTCCGCACATGCCCTGTCGGCTCTCTCCTTGTTCTCCCGCGCTCTGGCAGCCCTCTCCATGATGGGCAGATCGACCTTCAGCAGCGTCTCCACAAAGCGCTCGAAAAATTTCTCTTCCCCCTCCACATAAATCCAATCGATTTTCCCTTGATCCTGCAAGGCGCGGAATTCCTCTTCCGTCAGATCCGGCACCGGCTCCTGAAGCTTCGCAACGGCCTCCCGATAGGTATACGGATATTCCGATGGCAGCCTTTTTAAAATTTCCCTCTCCAGCGCCAGCTTCTTTCGAAGATTTTCGGGAATGTCCTTTTTCAGCCACAGCCCGATCAGCCTGTCAGCCCCTTTAAAATCTCCATGCCATTTCCGCTTTGCAATATCCTCCGGAAGATCAACGGATAAGCTTTCAATGTCTTCAAATGTAAATCCACTCATAAATAATGCCTTTCTGCTAATTGCCGAAGTACTATAACGGTTGCTGCCGGCCGAAAGATGATTCACCCGTTTTTCCAGCCAAATCCAAGATTGCCAGAGACCGGCTCACTGTTTCTGTAATTTCCGTGCATATATCCGGCCTTACGCGAAACCTCTGTTTTGCGGTTTCTGTGCCGCTATTTGAACACCATCCTTATGTGCTTGACTATCTTTATCATGATTAGTATACTACAATTAATCATAATTGGAAAGCTATGGAGAATAGAATGATCGCATTACAAATTACATCTATGAAACAATTTATGAACCAGCTGCTTACTTCCGACACTTTTGATATGTTTCTGCTGGAGGAGGCAGTTATCAGCACCTCCTGCACCTTTACCATAGACGGGCATATCAACCGGGACTTTTACGGCAGCGAAGGCGGGGAAACCGTGGAGCTGCCCTATGAATTCCGCCCTTGGAGCGAAGTAAAAGGGCTGTGCTTTGACCTGATTAAAGGAAAGCGCACCCCTTTATTCTTTCGATTTGTTCTGCATCTTATGCCGGAAAAAGCCGCAGCACTTCTCAGCAAAGAAGGCAGCGATGTAGAGCCCTCTCTGGTGAAAGCGCTGGTGCTGAATATCCGCTACGACGGCGCCAAGGCTGTCCTGACCACCGCAACCGCATATCAGACCTTCCTGCTTTCCAAGGAACCGGATGCCATCTGGGACAAAGCCTTGATGAAATATCTGGAGGGAAAAGGCATCCCTACTTCATTTTTGACTTAAATACCATACTTGCCAGATATCCGAAAATCAACGCTGCCGAGGTGCCCACAGCTCCGGCTTTAAAGCCGCCTGCGAAGACTCCCAGCAGCCCTTGCTCGTCCACCGCTTCTTTGACACCTTTCATGAGCACGTTTCCGAAGCCTAAGAGAGGAACGCTGGCTCCCGCCCCCGCATATTCCTGAAAAGGCTCATACCAGCCGAAGAAGCTGAGCACGGCTCCCGATACCACCAGCAGAACCATAATCCTTCCCGGCATCATCTTGGTCTTCTCCATCAAAATCTGTACCAGCGCACAAATCAGTCCGCCTACCCAGAATGCATTTACATAATCCATCATCACAGCCTACTCCTTTATATACCCTGATATTCTAGTGTACTGACCGCTTTACAATCGTATCCACTGCGCAGAATGAATGCTCGTTCCGCAGAAAAGATTTCCGACCACATCGCGGCGTCCAGCATAGGGCTTTCTTGAAAATAGTATCTGCCGGATTTACGGTTTTATGCATATTTACAAACATGCCGCAATAACTTCCACCTCACACAGCACGTTTTTAGGCAGTGTCCTGACTGCCACGCAGCTTCTGGCCGGTTTCTCGGTGAAGTATTTTGCATACACTTCGTTAAAGGCTCCAAAATCGCCCATATCTGCCAGAAAGCAGCTTGTTTTTACCACATTGGCATAATCGGTGCCTGCTGCCTTTAACAGCTCTCCTATGTTCTTGCACACCTGCTCCGCCTGTGCGGTAATGTCCGTTCCTTCAATCTCACCCGTGGCGGGGTTTATGGGAATCTGTCCGGATGCAAACAGCATATTGTTTGCAATAATTCCCTGAGAATAGGGGCCGATTGCGGCAGGCGCTTTGTCCGTTGAAATTTTCTGTAACATAATCTCATCCTCTTTTCTTATAATTAAATATTTAAACGTGCCCGGAAATTCCGCCTCCTCTTTTCAAGACTTCCGGCTTTTCCGAGCACGCTTTTATCTTAAAATCGATGCAGACACAAACAATCCGCGAAATTGCAAAATGCTATCATAATCACTCTATCGTATATCCGCCTCCGGCTCGTCAAATTCCGCCGTCACATAGAACCCTCTTGCATTTTCCACCACATCCGTGACCACGCCCTCTCTGCTTTTAAGACGACAGCGAAACGGAATATTGGCGGACATAGCCAGCGCAGGATTAATAATATAGTAATAATTACTCGGCAGCAATCCTTCCGTCACCGTAATCTTCTGTCCCACGTCCAGCAGTCCCGGACGTTCCATCTTAAATTCCATTTTCCGCATATACTGTTCCCTCCGGTCCGTTATTCTCAGAAAGTAACTTTTCCCGACACTTTTTCTTTTTGCATATATTATGGATATCCGCCCCCCGCCGGACATCCGGCTCCGGCGCTCGGCCTCTGTCAGGACATCCAACTCCGGCACTCGGACTCTGTCAGGACATCATACTCCGGCGCTCGGACTCTGTCAGGACATCATACTCAGAATATAGGAAAACAACGGGAAAGTCAAGACTCCAGAATCAATGCATGGGCGATTCCCGGAACGCTTTTACCCTCGTTGAAACTGGTCTTGGAAAGCAATGCGCCTGTAGGCATAAACAAAACCTTTTTCCAGTTGCCCTCCTCCAGCTGCTTCAATATATATCCGGAAAGCGTCACCGCGCTGCAGCCGCAGCCGCTTCCTCCGGCATGGGTGTCCTGTGACTGGGCATCAAAAATTTCAATACCGCAGTCCATATGCTGTTCGGAGATATCATAGCCTTTTTCTTTCATCAGATCAATCAGTACCGTCTGCCCTACTTTTCCCAGATCCCCGGTGATGATTTTGTCATAATCGGAAGGTTCACTGCCAAAATCCGTAAAGTGCTGTTCCAGCGTGGAGGCCGCCGCAGGCGCCATACATGCTCCCATATTCATGGAATCCTTCAGCCCATAATCCACTATTTTTCCCACCGTCATTCCCGTAATCCTTGCTCTCGGCCTGCTGCCGTAAGCCGAAAGCGCCGCCTCATTTCCCAACACAAACGCGCCGCTGCCCGTCACGGTCCATGTGGCCGACAAGGGCCGCTGGTTTCCGTATTCCAAAGGAAAACGAAATTCCTTTTCCGCACTGGCAAAATGGCTGGAAGTGACACAGACCACTTTATCCGCAAATCCGCCGGCAATCGTCATGGTTCCTACCGTCAGCGACTCCCCACAGGTGGAACAAGCTCCGTACACGCCAAGCAACGGTATCTGGTAAGAGGAGATACCAAAGGAGGATGCTATGGACTGCCCCAGCAAATCTCCCGCAAAGATAAACTTAACATCCTCCGCTTTCACCTTGGCCTTCTCCATGGCCAATTGAACCGCCGTTTTCTGCAGACTGCTTTCCGCCTCTTCCCATGTCTCACAGCCAAACATATCGTCATTTCCCACCATATCGAAAAGCAGCCCCAAAGGCCCCTGCCCTTCCTTGGTTCCCACGATGCTCCCGCTGTTTAAAATATAGACCGGCACTTCCGGTCTCACACTTGCCTTTCCCAAATTTTGACTCATATAAAAACCTCCAGACAAAGATTAATGATTCACGTTTGTATCATTATCTCCTGTCCGGAGGAAATTCATTCACGATACCTGATGTCAGCCCGCTCCGACGGAGACGCAAATCAGGATTGTAAAATATATCTTTCACATTATTCTACGGTATGCATATAACTGCTGACCACATACAGAACCTCGCCGTTATACTCCACTCTCGACCATCCCGCATCGGGGCTGTAACCCGTCCTATGAACTGCTTCCCCGTTGCTGATCTGACAGCGTACAGTGGCGTCTCCCTGAGTAGTGCTTGGCTCCGTTCTCAGGTTTACATACTCCTTTGGAGTGAGATTGTCATCGCAGTCGGTAAACAGAATAATCCTTCCGTCCGCTACCGTCACCCTGTTCGGATCAGCCGCCTGAACAGGTGTCTTGTAAGTCAGATCCGTGGTCATAAGCAAGGAAACCGCATACACAATCTCACCGTTATATTCCAATTTTGTCCAGCCCGAATTTTGATTCACTCCCAGCCGGTGCAACACTTCCCCGTTTCTCGCCTGTGCCACAATATTATCCGGATCGGAAGTAGTCGGCTCCGAGCGTAGATTCACCACATCCTTCGGTGTCACATCCATAACACTCTGGGTAAATTCCATTGTCGTCGTACCGGAAACAGGCTCCTGTACGGCTCCGGAGGGCGGTTCTACGGAAGATGCCGTTTGCGAAGATCCCGGTGCGGGTGCAGCGGATGACGGCAATGCAGGCGCAGGCTCCGGAATTGCGGAAGATGACGGCAAGGCAGGCTCTGCAGATGCGGAGGAAGAAGCATCCGGCACGGTTGTAGGCAGGGCAGGTACAGGGTCAGGTATTGTCCCCGTTTCCGGCGGTAAGACGGCATTCGGATCCGGAGTAACCGAAGGCTCCGGCAAGGCCTCCGCCGGATTCGAATTCTCCGCGGATGAAACGGCATCGGACCGGGAAAGCTGCTCCTCTTCCCCCTTGTCCAAATGGGTAAAATGCCACAACAGGGCACAGATAATCGCCGCAAGCACTATCAGTCCGGCAAATGCCGCCGCCATCATCCAAGGATTCATGGGAGCAATGTCCTCATCCTCCCAATCCCTCCCGTGGGACTCTTCTTCCGGAAAATCTTCTTTCCGGCTCCTTCCGCCGGTCTCCTCCGAAATCCATCCCTCTTGGAAATCTTCCAAATCAATTTCTTCCAGATCGTCCGTTTTTGCATCCCGCGGAAATTTTGATTCCGTTTTATCCGCCGAATTTTCTATATGTTCGTAATGTTCGTATTTTTTTTCTTTCATATAGACCTCCTGCCGTCTCTATGACACAAGCTCATCACCGGCTTGACACTTACGCCTGATACTTATATTTTTCACTCTGTGCCTGAATCAATACCTGATCTTCAAAGTAATTGATTTTCATAGCGCTTTTTACCTCAGAGAGTGTCTGTGCGGCAGTCTCTCTCGCAATATCACTGCCCTTTTTCAACACGTCATATACGGCAGGGATATCCTTCTCCAATTCCTTCCTGCGGCTGCGGACAGGCTCCAAAATCTCCTGCATAACATTGTTCAGGAATTTTTTCACCTTCATGTCTCCCAAACCGCCCCGGACATAATGTGCTTTCAACTCATCCAAGTTCGGATAATCGGGCAGATATCTCTCAAAATGCTCCTGTCTGCAAAATGCATCCAAATACGTAAACACGGTATTTCCTTCCAAATGTCCGGGATCACTCACATACAAATGCTGGGGATCCGTATACATGCTCATCACCTTAGTGCGCACTTCGTCCGCGCTGTCTGCGAGATAGATACAGTTGCCCAGAGATTTACTCATTTTCGCTTTCCCGTCAATGCCGGGCAGTCTCTGGCAGGCTTCGCTCTCGGGAAGCAGCGCCGCAGGCTCCACCAAAACAGGCTCGTAGACCGTATTGAATTTGTGCACGATTTCCCTTGTCTGCTCGATCATCGGCAGCTGGTCGCCCCCCACGGGCACGGTAGTTGCCTTGAACGCCGTAATATCGGCTGCTTGGCTGATGGGATAGGTAAAAAAGCCAACCGGTATGCTGGCCTCAAAATTCCGCATTTGAATCTCGCTTTTTACCGTAGGATTCCTCTGCAGTCTCGCCACGGTAACCAAATCCATATAATAAAAGGTCAGTTCACACAGTTCCGAAATCTGGGACTGAATAAATAAGACAGATTTTTCAGGGTCTAAACCGCAGGACATATAATCCAGCGCCACCTCAATAATATTCTGCCGCACCTTTTCCGGATTCTCAATATTGTCCGTCAACGCCTGCGCGTCGGCGATCATGATAAATGTCTTTTTATATTCCCCCGAATTCTGTAATTCTACTCTTCTGCGCAATGAACCGGCATAATGGCCCACATGGAGCCTCCCGGTTGGTCTGTCCCCTGTCAATATAATTTTATCCGTTTTCATGAATAATCTCCTTTCTATCCCGGTTCCGTCCCTCCGATTTTGCGAATTCCGTGTTACCGTTCACGGCAACCTATGCACAGAAATCGCAAAACAGTGATTTCGCACATGTCTGTCTCGTGTTTATCACGCAGAAACAGCGTGAAAACACCTCGCAGCGACAGCGAGTGAACAGTAACACACATATACATATAAATCGCTAAAATATTTACTCTATTGTAGCATTTCCTAAAGAAGAATGCTATAATTATTTGCGAGACAGATAGTCTAAAAGTTCAATTTCCGTAACAATTCAGACCCCCTCCCGCGAAGTCAAAATTGCGTCCCTATGCGATTTTGCGAGACATGCAGGCGCCAAAACGCATTCTTTTGGCGTTTTGTGTGCATTTTCGTAACGGTTCAGCGCCTTGTCTGAACTGTTACCAATTTCCGGCAGGATGGGGTATTAGATAAAGGATGGCTGAAAATGTATAGAAACGGCGAATTTTCACTTTTTAAAATAGCGGGGGTGCCTTATCTGCTGCCCTTCGGACAGGGAATCGCAAATCATAAAAGGGGCGTTCGGATTAACGATACCGGCATCTATCTATGGGAATTATTAAAAGAAGACCTCTCCGAAGAGGAAATCTTATCCCGTTTTACCGCCCGTTACGGCAATTCCGGCGCGGAGCCCTCCGAGCTGGAAGCAGACCTTTCCCAATTTCTGCAAATGCTCCGCCGGTACGGTATTGTAGTAAACAAATCTCAGGAAGTCTCAAACGGTTCCGGCAATTGCCTGACCATTTCCGAAGCATGTGCCGCTCCGGCTGCCTCCCCCCGCCGGGAGGCAGCTCCACAGGTATATCCCTACACTTTCGATATCCCGTGTCCGGACCGGCATTCTCTCCGAATCGGCGGGCTGACTCTCATGCTCCGCGGCCCCCAATCGGTTTTCTCTCCGGAATTCAATGCTTTTGAAATTCCGGCCGCATCCCATGTCCACCAGACCGTAACCGTAACAGAACAGATTCCCCCGCCTCCTCACGACGGCAGAATGCTGCTGCAGGATAAGGAATTAATCGTATGGGAAAGCGATTTGCAGTACGTCTTCCATTTCCCTGCCGCTCCGGGAATCCGACAGGCCCGTCTGACAAAAGACGGCAGGGATGCCTGTTATTACTGCTGCCCCCCTTACACAGATGCATTCCGGCAGGATTTATTCCATGCCATCCGGCTTTCCTTCCTTTACCTTGCCCAGCTGCACCACATGGCAGTTCTGCACTCTGCTTCCTTGCTTTACCGGGATAGGGCATGGCTCTTTTCGGGGCACTCCGGCGCGGGAAAATCTACCCACACCAATCTGTGGAGAGAACTTTACCATGTTCCGCTGCTCAACGGGGATCTGAATCTGCTTTCCATAGAAGACGGACTGCCCATTGTCCACGGCCTGCCGTGGTGCGGCACCTCCGGCATTTCCGATACGGCCTCCCACCCCTTGGGGGGCATCCTGCTTGTAAAAAAGGCATCGGAAAATCATTGCGTATCTCTCTCCGACGACAAAGCACGGCTGCTGGTGTCCCAACGACTGATTTCTCCCAGCTGGACGGAAACGCTATTGCGGAAAAATCTTGACTTTGCAGAGGCGCTTGCTCCCCATATCCTGATACGACGGCTATATTGTACGAAAAATCGTGATGCCGCAGAGACGGCCAAAAAGGCCATCGACGACTATTTACTATGAAAGCCCCGGACGGCGGCCATGTGGATGGGCATGCTTGCATGCACAGCCACATGGACATCGGACGGACAAGCCCGTCAAAACACCCTCGCCATCTCTTGGATTTCGGCATCGTCCAGCAGCACACATTTTTTGTCCCGGATGGCATATACCCGGGTACATGCTTCCAGAACCGTAGGACGGTGGGTAGTGACGATACAGGTTCTGGGATATCTGTCCTGCATAATATTTTTCAGCACTTTTCTCTCCGTAGCCACATCAAGAGCCGAGGTCGCTTCATCCAAAAGCAGCAACGGTGATTTCCGCAGCAAAGCCCGGGCAATGGAAAGGCGCTGGGCTTGTCCCTCGGAAAAGCCGCCTCCCCGTTCCTTGACCTCACTGTCAATTCCGGCCGGAAGCTTTTCCACAAACTCCCATGCACAAGCCAGCCTCAACGCCTCTATGATCTCCTCGTCGGAGGCATCCGGCTTCACATTCCGCATGTTGTCCGCTATGGTTCCGGAAAACATAGTGTTTCCCTGAGGCACATAGGAAAACAGCTTTCTGGTGGAGGGCGTCAGCGGAATTCTCTCCTCCCCTTTCCCGGATTCCCCGCCGCAAAGCACTGCCTGCCCGCCCTGAGACTGCATCAGGGAAAGGATCAAACGAAGCATGGTGGTCTTGCCCTCTCCGGAGGGGCCTACCAATGCCACAATCTCATGGGGACGGGCTTCCATGGACGCTTGACAGAAGACTTGTGTTCCGGTCTTATAAGCATAATCCATCTCCCGTAATTCCAGACCGATTCCCCGGCTTCTATGCGCCTCAAAGAATGCATCCGCTTCATCGTTATGGCTGTAGTCCTCCCTTGGCATCTCCACAATATCCATCAGACGCCCCGCCGACGTGGTCAGTCCGATAGCCGTGGGAATCAAAGAAGTCAAATTGTGCAGTGTTCCCGTCAAAGTCCCCGACAGACTCAGGAACATGGTCATGGTTCCATAGCTGATAGCTCCGCTCCATACTCTGTAAATTCCCCATCCGTAAGCGGCATAGGAGACCAGCAGCCCCACGGCGGACAGCAGAATGGAAGTCCCCATAGCCATTCTCTGGAACCCCAGCCGCATGTCAATATATTCCTTTTGATAAGATTTCAGCTTTTCCACATAGAGAGGAATCAAGTTGAACGCCTTGATGGTCTGGATATTGGAAAAGGTCTCCTGATTAAATCCGGACATTTTCGCGCTCATAGCCGCACTCTTTTTATTATTGTTCACCATGCGGTTCATAAGCGTCTTCGACAGAATCAGGCTCACAGGCATCCCCAGAAAGGCAAACAAGGCAAAAGAAGCGTCATAATAAACCACCATGACAAAGGCGCTGATAAACCGGAAAGAAAATATGATGAGATTGGGAAGAAAATTCAATACCCCGTTGGAAATATTGGAGGCATCCGACCCCCATCTGGTCAACAAATCTCCCGTATGATAATTGGTAAGAGATTCCCAATCGGTCACAAGTATCTTGGCAAAAATATCCGATTTGATTTCCGCATCCACCCTCATACTCAGATAGCTGGAAGCATAATCCGACAGCTTCGACAAAAAATTGTTCCCTACTCCCAAACCTATCATAATGCAAAAGGTCTGTACTACCCTCCCCGCCTGATGCCCCGTGATAATGTCCACCAGATTTCTGGAAACCAAGCTGGAAAAGAGGGATATTCCTGTGGTAAATATCCCCAAAAATGTATAGAAAAACATGACCATCCAATATTTTCTCACATACTGGTAGATCCACTTTGTCTGCACCCACATTTCCTGAAGGCGGCCTGCCTGAATACGCTTTATAATAAACTTTATCTTTTCTTTCATCAATATACCTCTTGAAGGCTTAAAACCTTCCGGTGAACATGATATCCGGTAAAAATCCGCAGTATCGTTTTTCATTGGCAAGGCGGACGAGAGACCATGCGGTCAAGTACATTGACACTTCCTGACATAACGATTGTCTTTCCTATAAGGTAAAGGGCAGTGTTGAATCGCCAACACTGCCCTGAAATGCCTTGTATCCAGAAATACTTTCTTTCAAAAAAGATTCGCTAAAAATGCCTGCCGCATGCATTTACGTCAAATTAGTTTCCATTCGCACCGTTGCCCTGCACATTCACCTGCCAATCACAATTCGTACATGTTATAGTAGCGGTTAAGCTCTTTGTCGTGGCTTCATCCCCGGTGCCAATCCATACTTTAAAGGAAGTATCATCCCCTGACTTATAGCCATTGGCATGGGATGTACGGGTAACGGTAACCACATTACCGCTGATCGAACAAGCCCAGTTATTTTCTGCAGATGCTGAGGTAACAGGCGCCGAACAAGTGATTTGAACCGTATAACCTGCCGAAATATGCTCCACACTTGTAGAGTGCACATTGTGTACCTCAAAAATATGCTTTCCGTCTACATAATCCTGCGTTGAAATAATTGTCGGTGCCCAGCAATTGCCTCCGCTGGCCGCATACACCCCTTCTGCAAGCTCCTCGTTTGCCAGAACTATTGGTTTCTCATAATACTTCATTTTCTGCCCCCTTTTCCACACTGCCCTTTTCCATGTCGGAGCCTGCCGGCGCAGTGTGACCACAGACTCCGTAATACAATTAATTTCACTGAACCGTAACAGAATCGCTGCTATAGGATACAGCGATTATAAGTTCAATCTTATCTCCCGCAGGAATGGTTCCCCCGCTGCCGGGTTCTATTGTAATCGTGCTTCCGCTCAGCGAAGCATTGGCCGTCCAAGTGTCATAGGTCTTCGCCTCTGTAGCCGTGCCGGATGTAACGGAAAGGACTACCGTCCAGTCCGAAGACGGTTCGCTGCCGGAATTCACTATGGCTACTTTATAGGTATTCACTTTATAATATTGGTTGCCTTCTGTCTCCAATGTCACACTTGCCGCGGAAACGACACCCGTACCGCTGGCCGCATAAACGCCTTCTGCAAGTTCCTCGTTAGCCAGTACTACCGGCCGCACATATTTTTCCATTTTCTGTCCCTTCATTCGCTACTGTCGGTCTGACAGCCTGACACATTGTCTGTCCGGATTTTCAACTGCCGCATTAGATTCGCCACACACAGACACAGCCATACCGACGGAAATCTTACTTACAAAGCATAAACCCATCCTGCAAAATCTTACTTACAAAGCATAAACCCGTCCTGCATAATCAATCCTGTATCCGGAATCCGGTACACCCACTAATGCTGGCCACAGTTGTAATTGCAGGAAAGCACCGCTCCGGTAACGGCTAACCCCTCACCGGACGTTACGATAACATCTCCCAAACCGATATTATCCTGTGGGTTATTATGATAGCTGTATCTGATACTAATGGAACTGCTTCCGTCACCGCTATCCAAATCGCCGTTGGAATCCACATAGTTTACATCCTGATTAAAAAACAATGTCAATACCTGTACACCGCTGTGATGCCCGTTGCCCGCAGCATGAACCCCGTTAACCTGAATACGGTAATCCTCTCTGCCGGTTTCCGGTGTCTGGTGAATATATGCCGAAACCGTATAACAGTCCTCATCGCCCCCGTCGGCAATACCGCTGGCTGCGTATACGCCTTCCGCCAATTCCTCATTTACAAGCACAATCGGCTTTACATAAGTTTTCATTGTCAGCCCCCATTTCTACACTGCTTTTGTATCAATCGAAGCCTGCGGATGCAGCGCAGACACAGACTCCACATACCGTTACCAATTTCCTTATGCCTACCCCGTTGTCACATCGCCCAATCCGAAACAGTATCTTCAGGCTCATATCCCTTTCTCTCCCATGAAGGCATCCTGTTCCCGTTATCAACATCATAAGAAGCCGCATTTCCGGATTCTATATAATGGCTCTGCAATCCGCACCCTTCCGCAGTATACGCGGGACACCCAAGACACCCGAACTGCTGCCTATAACCTCTTCCCTCAGGTCCCCACTGTGAATAATCAGGTGCCTGAAAAACACCCTGCATATGCTTACTGTCACATTTAGGCCCTTCACCTGCATTTCCGCTTGCCGCATAGATCCCTTCTGCCAACTCTTCGTTTGCCAGCACAAATGGCTTTACATAATTTTCCACTCTTCCCCTCCTTCTCATCATTGTATGCATTTTATAAAATAAAAATTTTGTTTTCTCTGTTTCTACTATAGTATACTTATTTTAGAGTGTCAAGACATAAGCCACCTTTTCAGCCATGGAATTGTGACAGTGTTACTTTTCACCCCCACACCACCGCGAGACATTTTCACGCGTTTTTTGCGTGATCAAACCAAAGCGATTAGAATAATCGCTTGGATGCCGTGCGCGAAACCGCTGTTTTGCGGTTTCTGTGCATAGGTTGCTGTGAACGAAGTGAACAGTAACTGACAGCAAGTTCAGTCCGGCGGCCTGTCTAAATCGTTATGCCGACACCTGCGGTTCACTCTTTCCACCCCATCTGCCGGAGCAGTCTGCTGCGATTTCCCGCATTCCGCAGAATATCTCTCACCCTGCCGCGATTCAGCTTTTTATTATTCCGGAGAAATACCGCCAGCGTAACCGCCCACAAGACAGGCCACAGCACAACATGGCGCGATGTTCCGGGGTGGTTCATTTTCATTTGATAATGAAATTCTTTTACATAAGCCCAGAAACTATTCTTCGATACAATTACCATACGGTTCTTGTCCGCCTTTCCGAACTCCTCCGCCGCAAACACATCCAAAAGAAACTCTTCCGCCAGCTTCCCGTCATGCCTGTCCCCCATGGGCAGGTCTTTTCTAAGTCCCAGAAATTCTTTGCAGACCATTGTCACCGCCTCCGCAAACGTCCTTACATGACAACTTTCCGCCAGCTCCAGAAATTCCGGCACCGCCTTTTGTACCGTCTCCCTGTTCCAAAAAACCACCCAGTCACAGAGCAGCTTCAGTCCGAAACCTGCCCGAAGAAAATGCTGCAGCATGTGAAGAAGCAGCTGCATAGCCTGATACGGCTCACCGGCTACGGGAAGACGGACTCCCATGCATTCCTTGTATTCCCTTTTTTCAAAAAAGGAAGGAAGCAGCTCCTTCATGCGCAAATTTGTCTCGTTATTCCGAAACGGCTCCGCCAGCATGGTATGCAGTTCCACATCAATCCCGTCTTCGGAGCTGCAAGTCAAATGGTGATTGGCATGCTGGCTCTCCTTGACCGGAAAATGTTCCCCGGCCAGAACCTTAGCCGCAGCTTCCAGCCTGTCCTCCGGCACCAGAAGATCTATATCCCCCGATTTTCTTGTCTCCGGCACGGGATACAGTTCCGCCGCCCCGCAGCCCTTTAACACCAGCACGGGAATATCTGCGCCCTCCAGAAGGTTCACAAGATACCGGGTCAGAAACAGCAGGCGATAGCTCTGTTTTACCGTAACACGGGCACTATGTTCCACATACTTTCCGTCCGCTTCCCCAATGGGCTCTCCCCGCCACTCCTCACACAACACCCCATACAGCAAGGGGAGCACTTTATGCTGCCCCGCCATGTATATAAGTTTTTCCGTATCCGCCTCTCGGGACAGCTCCCAAAGTCCTTGGGGTTCAGACCCTGTCAATGCCCGAGAGAGAAGCAGGCATAGAAGCCTTTGCTCTTTGTTCAGCTTCGCGCTCATGACTTCTCCTTTTTATTCCGGGAATCCGTAATCCTACCGTCCACACGCAGCTTTCGCAGTAATGCGATTCCTGCCGTAAAAAGGAAATATGCACGGAGATGAAATACCACGGATGCCGCCCGTATCATAACCCGCCAAGAAAAAGCCGAAATTTCATTAATATATCTTCCTTTTGCCAGCGCTGCCATGGATTCTCTCACAAGAGGATCCTTCCCGTATTTTTTCATCACACGAGTGCCTTCCCGAATGCCCTTCTTTTTAAATTGAAGCTCCTGTTTTACCAGAAAAAAACTTCCGAAAAAGATATGCAGCGCGGTCCAGTCCCCATAATCTCCCTGTATCCCGCGGTCCGCCACAAATCGGTTGAAATCTGCCGCTATGGATAACCACACAGGCATCAAATTCTCCTTATAGCGGAAGGTGACGGATTCCTCGTTGACACGATACAGATAGATACTGTCCTCTATAAAAGCATACTTGGGCCGATATACGTAGCAGTCCATATTATGTGCCTTATCTTGTGTGAAAGGATATGCACGGCACCGGAGATCATGGGCATCCAAAAATTCCTTTTTATACAGCTGTCCCCAATTATGAGCCAGATGACCATACATATAAAAGCCCTTAAACCGGAAGTCCACCGTTTCGGTGTACTCTCCTCCGTGGAGATGATGGCTGTTTGTCTGACGAACACCGGAATCATTGAATCTGCGGTAACAACCCACAGTAATATCGGCCTGTTCCGCCTCTGCCTTTTCCACCAGCAGACGGATGGCAGCCTCACCGTCCAGACAGTCATCCGAATCTATAAAAAAGAGATATTTTCCGCCGGCAGCATACATTCCCGTATTGCGCGACAAGCCCAGCCCTTTATTTTCCTGATGAATCACGCTTATATTTTCATAGGCCGCCGCATATCCGTCACAGAGCGCCGGACAGTTATCCGGAGATCCGTCATCTATCAGTAATATTTCCAACGCCGGATAATCCTGCCGCAGGATGCTCTTTACACAGGCATCCAAATATTTTTCCGTCTTATATACCGGCACCACCACGCTGACCACTGCTTCCCTCTGTTCCATTTTCCTCATCCTTCCTGCCGGAGCGTGTCTGAAAATCAAGCCTTTCCGCCGGCCATTTGTATTACACTTCACTTAATATGCAGCAGCTCAGACAGGGCGCTGAACTGTTATAAGAATGCATACAAAACGCGGAAAGAATGCGGTTTGGCTGCATTTTTATTAATTTTATCATCAACGGCTCCCTCTTTCAATGAAAAGTATGCCTCTATATTTCATAAAATAAAGAAGAAGATACTGTTCACTTGCTGTCGCCGCGAGGTGTTTTCACGCTGCTTCTGCGTGATAAACCCGAGACAGACATGCGTGAAATCGCTGTTTTACGATTTCTGTGCATAGGTTGCTGTGAACGAAATGAACAGTAACAAAAAGAAAGCCTGCATGAGGCTTTCTTTTTTATTTAAGATTGAGACAATTTACTCCATCCTGTCCTTTTTACGTTTCGTGATAACCATAGATACCGTTCCGCAGACAGCAGCAATCAATACGGCCATCCAAATATTCGCGGCAATGTTCATAGTATCACCTGTCTTAGGAATCGTATCCTGCTTTACATCCTCTCCGCTTTCCTCCGAGTCCCCGTCATCATCAGAATCGGCATTGGTATCGGTATCATCTCCCGGGTCGGGTGTAGGAGTAGGTGTAGGATCAGGTGAAGGCTCGGGTGAAGGCTCGGGTGAAGGCTCCGGAGTAGGCGTAATGCTTTCCTTTTTCTCCCATCCTACGATAAAGGGTGAGGCACTCGTAATGTGAATCTCCAATCCCGCATCCGTCTTTGTGATGCTGCCGTCCACACTGCTGAAGCTCTCAATGTCGCCCGCACTTGTCCGATTACATCCTATAGTGATTAAGTGGCTGATTACAAATTCGTAATCTTCCTTCGTAGTCCCGTCAGGATAAGGAATCGTAATATCCACTCCCTCTGCCGGGAAGTTTTCTTTGGTAGCGGCAACCCATTCACTATTGTTGACTTTTACCATTACATGTATCTCTAACATCTTGGTATTTTCCTTGGGAATATCGCCGAAGCCGCCTGCCTTTGCTGCCTCTTTCACAGCCTTTTCCATATATTCCTGAAGAGCCTCCGGAGTACTGCATCCGGTTTTATTCTTTACTTCTTCATTCTTTAACGCTTCTGTCAGTGACTGGTTTATGCTGTCTGCATCCGATGCTGCTTCTACCTTAACGTCATAGCTCTCTTTCGGATCCTCCTTGTCCGCGGACTGGCTGCCGTCCGTGGTATACCGGATATCTGCCTTGGGCAGCTGCATAGCAAGCACCTGATCTCTGTTATCCTCACCCAGATAGAAGCCCAGATGGGGAGGCTGGTTATAAGAGGTATTCTGGTTTGCCACCGCATTACGATAAACCGGATCCTGCATCAAACTGTAAATCATGTACTCCGTCTCGTAAGGAGTCATATAAATACGCAGCTCATTGTTGTCCGAATCGCCTACCAAAACCTCCTCACGCCAATCTCCGAACAAATCCGCCGTAAGGCTGGGATTATTCTTTGTACCGTTATTCGTGTGCGTTCCTTCGAATACTGCCAGAACATCCATCTCATTGTTTTCCCAGTCATATTTGTAAATGGTCTGTTCCGTACCGCCTGCGCCGGGATTCCGTCCGTCCCCGAGCTCACTGAGCAGATCGCCGTCCCAGTATAATCTCCAGTTCGTAGAGAAAGTGCCGGGCGGTGTACTGGCAATAATCTCGCCAAAGAAATTATAAATACCGCCGGTAGGATCCCCTTCGTTATTGGGCGTATTGATCCAGTACTCGAAGCCGGGATTGGGCGTAATATTTGCCGCCACGCCACGTCCGATATCGCCCAGTTCATGCCACATGCCGTTGATACGGCTGCCGTTGGCCGCATTGGACAAGGTGCCGTTGAGAGTGGACTCCTTCTCCTCGGAGGGTGTGAATACATACAGCTGGGTCGGTTTCTCCGGATTCATGGCCGTCAAATGGATGGAATCGGAATGTCCCTGATAATCCTGACCGTCCATACCGTCCTTCGCCCAGAGCACGGAGCCGTCATGGTCGATAGCCAGCGCGCCGATTACCAGTTCGTCATAGCCGTCATTATCCATATCTCCGGTGGACACATTATGATTGCCCTTTCCGGCATAACGGTCGCCGTTAGGTACGTCAAAGTTCCATGCCAGTGTCAAATGACCGCCTATGAGCTGGTACGCCGCTACCGTAGTCTTCGCATAATAACCTCTGTTCAGCAATACCGTGGGCACTGCCTCGCCGCTGCCGCCTGCCTTAGGCTGATAAGCCATGGCAATATTGAAGCGGGATGCACGGTTGCCCCAGTTATCATTATAATCTTCAAAATTTGTCACCGTATTTACATAGTCTATGGTGTCAATCTCTTCACCGGTAGCGCCGTTGAAAATACTGATATATTCATTACTTGTCACATCCGCATGTCCGGTAGGTCTGATATTTGAGCCGGGAATAATGCTCCTGTCACCGATATAAGACACTTCGGTGCTTCCGTCCGTCATATCAAATTTTCCCTCGGCATTGGGTTTGTAGCTGACCGTACCGTCGGAAGTCTTGACAAAGAACTCGGCCTTTCCGTCTTCGTCCAAATCATAAAGCATAAATTGGTTAAAGTGCGCTCCGGAAGGCAGCTCCAGTCCCATGTTAATTCTCCACAGAGGAGTGCCGTCCAATTCATAACAATCGAAAATGGTAGGTCCCGAAGGTCCGTCCTGTTTTCCGGAGTCAAAGGCATCGGAAGGATACCATTTTACAACCACCTCATACTGTCCGTCACCGTCCACGTCCGCAACGCCTGCGTCATTGATGGAATAGGTCTGGAAGTTACCGTCCTTGTCCATCTGGGGTTCCGGCTTCTGGAGCGGAATCGACAGATAAGTCTGAGAGAGCGCTTCCACTGCCGGTGACGTTGTAACCTTACCATCCTTAATTATCTGTACCGAGTATAAATTTCCGGGCTGCCCCGCAGGATCCAAATAATTACTTTTGGCAGTGATGGGGGAGTCGTTAATCACCTTGCCGTTACGCAGGACGTTAAACTGTACGCCCGTTCCGTACTCTTCCACCAATACCCTCCAAGACACCAGAATACCGCTGCCGGAAGGAATCGCCGTCACGCCCCTGTCCAAATATTCCATGGAACGTGTCTTGGAATTATAACCGTTGGCGCTGGCATCACAGCTGATACGGTAAAATACGTCATATTCAAATAGCTGCGGCGTATAATTCCAAAGCTTTCTCAGGGATACCGCCAAATCTTTGTTAAATGCCTCCAAGGTAGTCTGGGATGCGCCGTAGGCGTCTCCATGATACTCATTGGGTATGAAATGTTCGGGAATTACGGCATAATCCGTTCCCTGTGCAAGCTTTGCACCATATACATAAATTCCTTCCGTGTCTCCGTCATAAGCACGGATAGCAGTCCAGCCTTCCACCGGGGCGTCCGTGCGTACCGTTCCGTCACTCAGGCAGACCGTTACCGTCTGAGGCAGCTGATCCTCGCTCCAGTCCGCACCGGGCTCCAGCTCCAGTGTGGGCGGATTGTTCACGCTGACCACATAGGGCAGCTCGGTATAATTCATTTGGAAAGCCGCCTGAAGCTTGAACAGATTCGTATACTTGTCCGTCACCAGAGGCGCCGTCCACTCATAGACAGCCTCCGTGTCAGCATCGAAATCAGGGACGGATACCCACTGGCCTACCGTCACTTGAGCCTTGGAGCCGTCTCCCAGCTTTACCGTAACCTCTTTCGGGAACTCAAAGCTGTCGAAAGTCGTCTTTGACACGTTTACATTCGAGGGCTGTATCACATCCACGATATCCAGCGCTCCAAACTTGTCATAGTCCACTATAATATTATCAAAGCCGGCTTTCGGTTTGTCACAGTCTTTTTGTTTGTGTATCACCAGAATGGACAGACCGTTTGCCCTTTCGTCAATAGGGATATCCGTCACCGTGTACGGTGTTCCGGAGCCGTCCTTCGCCGACAAAGTCAGCGCCGCCGTGTGATTCACATAGTCAAATTCCACCTTTACATGAGCCCATTTATTCATAGCGCCGACATTTGTGCCCACAGGACTGTCGGAAGAAATCACGCCGTCGAAATTATTATTTGTGGGATCCTCTCCGCTTCCGGCCAGATATTCGGTGGTATGGTAGCTAAACTGCCCCTTACTGTCCACACAAAGAGTAAAATAATTCTGCTTTGCCGCCGGAGACACAAAAAGAATGTTAAACGGCTTGGTGCCTCCGATATTGACAGGCAGGAAGTCAAATTCCATCACGGCTCCCTTTACAATATCGGCGGGAAGATCCAGTCTGGATCCTCTGTTTTTATCAAGGGCGTCGTTCTGGAACGCAAGCAGATACGGATCGCCGCCGTTATCCCCAAGCTCAAAGCCGAAACCGCCGGTTCCGGAAGTCTTGTCCAGATCCTTTCCCCAGACATTCCATCCATCTATCCCAAAAGAAAAATCGTCTTCGTAGTCATGAGTTGACACCCAGTTTCCGGCATAATTCATGGTATAGGATACCTTCAGGTTCCTGTGATTGCGGTTCCCTGCCGGAGCCAGAAGATCCGCCGTCCATACATAGCTGCCCTTGGTTTCCACATCAAAAGCAGGGCTGCTTGTCCATGATGTCTGGTCAATGGGCACCACGATCACTCTGCCGTTTACCAAGGTTGCCGCCACCTGTGTGGGATGTGTATATGTACCGCTTGTCCATTGTTCCTTTTTGACGTTGACCGTTTCCGGATTCTTTATGGAATTAATATCCGTCTCCAAGAAATCGGACATATATTTCATGTCATAGGATACCTTTAAATTCAAAGGATTTGTCACTCCCTGAGGAGGTATGATATCTGCCGTCCAAGTATACTGTCCCATCTCGTCCGGATTAAAGTCCTTGTTCGTTACACTACTGTCCTTGTTCTCGGCCTTCCATGTAGAAGCGTCGATCTGGACCGTCACTTTCGTCCCGTCCGAAAGCTCCCCCTGTACTTCAGCAGGATGGTATCCGCCGGCTTCATACTGCTGTTTCGTCAAAGTACTATTCTGTAATTCTTCCAACAGCGTTACATAAGTAGGTATCACTACGGAATTTGTCTTTTTGTAATACATATAAAAATCATCAATTCCCATATTCACCGAAGGCTTTGCCCCCTCGGTAAGCATAGTGAATTTATCCGCCTTTGTGGCCGTTGACAAAAAGTCAATTCCCTCCGCCGCCACAGCTCCGTCCAGCTTAACGCTCAGCTGATGTGCTGTAAAATCAAAGGTAATTTCTATGTCATGTACGGTTTTTGCATCAATGGTCTTTCCCGTGTTTTGCTTATCCGCAGAACCATAGACCGTATAATATAAAGGAGTCGTGTTCTGTTTACCGTCTTCTCCGCGGATATCATTCAAATACAGCGTCACAAGCTCATTGTCCCCGTCCGAAATCCGGATTCCGGCATATCCGGCACCGCTGGTGCTGCTGAAAGTCGTTGTATACCACTTAAAAGATATGGTGGACGTTTCCATATCCGGCGCATTCTCTACAAGCACCTTGGAGGTTGATCTCTCCCCTTCCGTTGTGGTCATTTTCAGGTAATGATTCCCGTTGTCTTCCACCACTTCTATGGTTCCTTTGGTGGTTATGGCACTCATCCCCCAGTTATCCGTCACCGATTCAAAGTCCTCGGACAAAGAGTTACCGTCTCCGGCCGCATAACCGCCCGAACCGTTCGCTCCCGGCTGTGTGCCCGTAACGAGATTCCCGTTACCGTTGGATACCGTGTCAAGCGACAGGCCTTCATCCCCCCTCCATTGGTTGTCCACACTTCCGGCATTCGCCGCCATTGCCGGGGTCAGGGCAAGGCATGCCGCCATCAGAAATGCCAGCATTCGTTTTTTGCGCATAATTATCCTCCTCAATTTGCATATAGGCTCCCGAAATTTCTTTTGATCCGATTTTGTGAAATGAATTTTTGCCGGATGTGCACAAAATTATGCCGGATACACAAAGTGCATCTTATAACGTGTACAAAACTGCGTGTACACCGGCTAAATTTGTGTGCCGCCAACGGAAATCGGCAGCAAAGGCAGATTCAAAGAATATTCCGAAAGACTAATATACGCTATTATTTAAATGCTAAATCTTTTTGGGCAAAAAATCAAAGCATTAACGACCAACTTTTAACTTGATTTATGCATTTTGTACCATTTTGGATTAACACATGTCTTTCATATGTACATTTTCCCGAAAGAATCTTGACAACCGCTTTTCCTTCCGAGTATGATAGAGACAAAATAACCGTTTATACCAAAGATCGGAGTCCCTATGCAGTCATTGGATACCTTGCTCCTATATGAAAAGCCGGATGCCTATTTTTTCCCCCATTACAGCGGCAGTGTGTTTGCTCCCTTCGACATTCCCCGGCCCGGTCTGCGCTATCTGGCCTATAAGATGCTGTACCTGCTGCACCTTCCTTGTTGCAGTCTGTTCTGGGGCAAGTGGAAGGCTCATATAAAGACGGCAAAGCGTATTATCATTTTTGACTACGGCTACCAACGGGGAATGGAGAACTATATCCGCCGCATAAATCCTCATTGCAAGGTTTATTTATTTTTCTGGAATAAGGTCAACAAATACAATAGGAAACATCTCCTCTTTTCGGATGCAAATGCCATTTATTCCACGGATACGGAAGATTGTAAAAAATACGGTCTGCATTATAACCATATCTTCTACCCCCGGGAATTTCAGCTTCCATACACTGCCTCTCCGGAGCAGAACAGGCTTTTCTTTCTGGGCGCCGATAAGGGACGTGCCCCTTACATCGCTTCCCTGAAACAAGTGTTAGAGGAAAGCGGTCTCATCTGCGATATCCGTATTCTTTCACCGATCCGCGACTCCGCCTATCGGAAACGGTTTCGGGAAATCCTCACCGACAAAGGGCTTTCCTACGACGAATATTTGGCAGAACTGAAATCCTGCGATATTCTTCTGGACATAAATCAGGAGGGGCAGAGTTCTTTGACCATGCGGGTCATAGAAGCCCTCTACCTCTCCAAAAAGCTGATTACCAACAACCGGCATATTCCTTCTTATGATTTTTACTGTCCCGATAATATCTTGGTGCTTCCGGAAAACGCTGTCCCTTCTCCGGAAGAATTGCGTCATTTTCTCCACGTTCCCTTCCGGCCCTACTCCGACACAATTTTGCACAACTATAGTTATGAGCACTGGCTGCAAAGCTTTTCGTCCTGACTCGCTGCCCCATGCTTTGGTGCGTCCTTTATCAGCTCCTCCCGACAGGGAATCAGCGCCGCCCTAAACCTTCCGGCAGCATATGCATATATACGCCCGTTTCCTTGCATCCGGCTATCCGAAACGGCAGAAAACACGGCAGGCAAAAACATTCAAAGCCGGCACAGAAACGCCAAGACCTTCAAGGGGAATTTCAGATAGGGATTGACCAGAGCCGTTTTCCGGATCTCCTTAATCTCATTGCGGAACTGCCTGCGCAATGCCTCCGCCTGCCTGTCTCCCTTAAGTTTTCTTAAATTGACATAGCACCAGAGAAGGCTTTTGCAATATTTATATTCTCCGGCAGGTATCAGCTCCGGCGCCTCTCGAGTAACAAATTCCAGATTTTCCTTACTGTTATACACGCAGTCCGCCATTTTCACCGAGAATGCGGAGGTGGTGATGCTGTTCGCCCTTTTACGGTAAAAATATGTCTCACATTCCAGAAAAACAATCCGTTCCATACGCTCATACGCCCGCAGCACAAGAGGTTCGTCCTCATTGATTCTGCCCTTCGGGAACCGTAGTCCTTCCAGAACCTCCCTTTTATAAAGACGGTTGCAGGACGAAGAACCTGCCAAAAGCACATGCTCCATGGCTTCATGAGCAGTCTCACACCGCTCACCCCTTTGCTTTCCGCGGCGGAAGCTCTTTTCTCCGTTTTTCCTTTCCAATACCGTGACACAGGCGCCGCAGCAGCAATCCGCCTTATATTTGTTCAGTCCTTCATACAGCATTTCCAAAGTGTTTTCTGCCAGCCAGTCATCACTGTCCACAAAGAATATGTAGTCTCCGACCGCATGATCCATGCCGGTATTTCTGGCCTCCGCCAGTCCGCCGTTTTTCTCCCTATGAACTACCTTAATCCGGCTGTCCCCGGCAGCATATCTGTCGCAGATTTCCCCGCAGCCGTCGGGGGAAGCATCATCCACCAATATAATTTCCGTATCCCGGTAAGTCTGCTTTACCACACTGTCCAGACATTCTGCCAGATAGGTTTCCACTTTATAAATGGGAATAACCACACTGATTTTTTCGCTCATATCCGTTTTATTGCTCCTTTTTTATCTCAAACTCTTCTCACGCTAACTCCCATATGCCCGCTTCGGCGGGCACTCAAATCAAGATTGTGAAATGCTCTTTTTCACACTAACCTCCATGTCGCAGCTTTGCGGCGACTCGAATCTGAATGAAAAATGCCGTGTTTTAGGCATTTTTCTAACTGCTTTAGCAGTTTGGGGAATTTAGTACTTCTCCGCGAAGCAGCCCTTGCTGTGAGTGGAAATTGCCAAAGGCAATTAGAAGTACTTCTCACGCTATCTCCGTATCGCCTGCTTCGCCAGATTCAGAACGCTTCGCAGCTTCCAGCTGCGGCAGTACAACAGCAAATCCGCCCCCAGCGCCAGTGCAGCCGCCATAACCCCGATAACCAGCAGACCAAGGAGCCCTCCCCTGTAGACGCGCAGCGTCAGGGGATAGATCAAAACAGTCTCCGCCGCCGTCAGCGCCGCATACTGCACAAGATCCGCCAAATAAGCAAAGGCAGACTGCTTCACATATTCTTTAAAAAAGACTCTTATCCGGCATCCGATCTGTACCAGATAAGCGGCTATGGTGCCTAATGCAATTCCCGCTGCCCCAAAGCTCCCCACCAAAAGCAAGGACAATACCAGATTTACCAGCGCGGTCACCACGGCTATATTCCGCTCCTTATGAAATAATCCCGTAACACTCATTACACTCTCCATGGGCAGCCCCATGGCCGTGAAAAAGAACTGCCCCACGCTTGCCGCCACAAAGCCCGTCTCCATGAGATATTCCCCGTTCAGCCAGACATCCCGCACAAAGGGTGTAATCAAGCAGAAAATGCACACGGACGCCACCGATACCGGCAGGAAAAACAGGAAGGTTATCTGGCGCAGCACACGCACCTCTTTCTCCTTGTCCTCTTCCAGAAAAAGATTCCCCAAAGCAGGTTTTAAAGCACCGGAAAGAGCCACCATGATATTGACAACAGACTGCGTCACCAGACAGTAATTGGAGTAAAGTCCGGCAGTCACGGTGGTAATCATACCGGACACAATAATTTTGTCCGTGGACAGCAACAATTTGGTAAACAGTCTGGTGACAAAAATGTTTTTGATGTTGTCCATTACTCTTTCCACGATGGTGTGTTCTAAGGGTGCCTTTCGCAGCCGTTTCAGAAAAGGATACTTCCGGTTGACATAAGCGGCGATCCACAGATTGCTGACAGCTTCTATTACGATATTGACCGCCAAGGCCCACATATAGTTTCCGGACAGCTGCAAAATGACAATGGTGAGGGAGTAATTTAATACATTCACTACCAATGCGGTTATGCTCACCAGATATTCCCTCTGATCCGCAATCAGAATGGAGCGTTTGTATGACAATAGATAAGAAAGCACCGTGCGCACCAGCCACAGGAAAAACAGCCGCCGGATATATCCCTGTGAAAATGCCGTCTCGTTCATTATATGATGAATAAAAGGCATCACTCCCATGCCCAGACCGAAAATCACCAGTGCGAAAATCAGGTAGGCTTTGCGGTACAAATTCATCAGCCCCGCAATCCTCTTCTCGTCCCTTCCGGCGATTGCGGAATACAGGTTATAAACCACCGCCGTAGCGATTCCCAGCTCGGAGACGGACAGGATGGCTATGACATTGGAAATTACACCGTTCATGCCCACCAGTTCCGCTCCCAGAAGCAGGTTCATAGTCCTCTGGCAGAAAAATCCCACCACAATCAGAACCGCCTGCCCCAACACACCGAAAAAACTGTTTTTTATAGCGCTTTTCAACCGCATAGGCTCTCAAAGACCTCGTTCCAACTGTTTATAATATTGTTCAAATCAAATTTTTCCATATCCAGACCGGCATTCAGGGCAAACCGTTCCCGCAGCTCCTCATCGGATGCCAGCCGCACAATTTTTTCCGCCATTTTTTCACAATCAAAAGGTTCCACCAGATATCCGTTGACACCGTCCCTGATAATCTCTTCCGGTCCCGTGCTGATATTAAAACTGACACAAGGCAGTCCGTGGCTCTTTGCCTCCAACAGGCACATGGGAAGCCCTTCCTCCCGGGATGTAAGCACATGAATCCGGGCCTTGGCATAATATTGCCCGATATCCGCCACCGTGCCCAGAAGCACCAGCCTGTCCTGCAGCCCATGTTCCCGAATATAGGTTTCCAGCCATTCCCGTTCCTCACCGTCCCCGGCTGCCAGCCATCTCCAGCCCGGAAGCAGTTTCAGCACCCTGTCTGCCGTCTCGGCCAGATAGTCCACCCCTTTTATCCGAACCAGACGTCCCGCCCAGAAAATATAATTTTCCTTTGCCACGGCATCCTGCCGCTTTTCCATTACCGCGGGATTATAAATAGTCCGCAGCGCCTTGGTACGGTGCAGATACCGCTCATAGCACTTCCGGTTCTCCTCGTTTATGGTGACACAGTAGTCTGCCTTCTTTGCCGCGTACATCTGAATCAGACGCCGATAGGGGCTTTTCCGTTCATAATAGTAACTGAAATGCCCCCATGATACCACTTTCGTCCCGCTTCCCTTCACGGGAACGGAAAGGCTGTCCAGCACAATATCGATATCCACCAGCACATCCACTCTCCGCTCCCGCAGAAATCTTTTCAGCTTGGGCAGAACCGCCAGATAGCCCGGCCCCGGCTGTATCCACTTCTCTCCCAGCCGATACCGCCGTATCTCCGGGCATATGGGGAAAAAAGGAGTATCTCGCCGTTCTACCAGACTTAAAAATATAATCTCATATTTTTTCTGTCTTGCCAATGCATTGGCAATCAAAGCGGCAACATTTTCCGTGCCCCCCTCTCTGGTAATGTCACCGGAGAAAAAACATATTATTTTTTTATCGGTTTCGCCTGTCATATTTTTCATCATTTTGCAAATTATGTTATCACTTTCTAAGATTTTTAAATTTACTTTTTAAACGTCACTAAAATATACCCTCTTTGCTTCCCTTCGACACCCGCATTTTTGTAGCATTTTTAATTCTAAGATGCTATAATAGGACATCGACCGAGAATAGATTATAAGGAGTTTATATGAATAATGCAATAGCCACCACCGCTCTCATAATCACATATTTGGCAACGGGTATTCTGCACTTTTTCGGATTCGACTTTACCTATACCCCTGTGGAATATAAGGAAAGCACGGAGTGTCTGGCCAATCCCTACATGGGTTTTTACCATATCTACGGATATACTTTGGCAGATAATGTGGTTTATGCCGATGCCGAAGACGTACCCAATCTTCCCGACCCGGAAGACACCGCAGGAGAACGCTTGGCGCTGATCCAAATCAATCTTCTGAATTACAGGGACAGGCCGCTGACGGATGACGCTCTGGCCCAGCTGGATTCCATACTGGCCGCATGGAGCGGTACGGATTACAGCCTTCTGCTGCGTTTCATTTATGATTGGAACGGCACCGCGCAGAATACGGAGCCTCAGGAAATCGCCGTCATTCTGCAGCATATGGAACAGACTGCGTCCGTTTACAACCAATATGCCGGCCATATCTTCTCTTTGCAGGGACTTTTCACCGGCAATTATGGGGAAATGAACAATACCAAATACGGCAGTACCGAGAATATGCAGGCGCTTGCGGCCAAACTGGCGGAAACGGCAGACCCGTCCGTCTATCTGGCGGTCCGCACTCCCGGCCAATGGAGACGCATAACGGCGGCAGGAAGCTATGAAGAATTGGCCGCCCGGCCGGACAGTCCCTATCTGCACCGTCTGGGGCTCTATAACGACGGCATGTTGGGAAGCGACACCGATACCGGTACTTATATGGACGGTTTCTCCCGGGAGGAAGAGCTTGCTTTTCAAGACCGGCTCTGCCTGACCGTTCCCAACGGCGGAGAAGTCATTTTCGACAACCCCTATAACGATCTGGAAAATGCCGTCGGAGATATGAGACGGATGCATGTATCCTATTTGAACAGCGCTTATGACGCCTCCGTATTGGATAAATGGAAAAGCACCGTCTACACCGGTTCCGGCCCCTTTAACGGCATTTCCGGATATGACTATATCCGCTGCCATATGGGCTACCGCTTTGTCCTGCGTTCCTCCGAAATCCTGCGGGATTATGATCTGATGCAGTCCTCCCTGAAGGTTACTGTTGAGAATGTAGGATTTTCCGGAAGCTACCGCAGCTTTTCCTTCCGCCTCACCGTATTAAACACAGAGACAGGAGAGACCTTCCTCTTCTCTCCCGAAACGGATTCCTCCTGTCTGTCCGGCGGTGAGACAGCCGTATTTGAGCTTCCGCTGATGATGGAAACTCTCTCTCCGGGGACTTACGGGCTTTACTGGCAGACTACGGATGACATCACCGGAGAAGCCATCCTGTACGGAAACGATATGCCATTGACGGAACACGGATATCTGCTGGGAACTCTGTCAGTTAATCCCGCCCAATAGCAGTCTCTCTCCCGCCGGCTCATTGGCAAACCGAATAAGGCTTTCGTCTCTCACGCGCCGCAGCTCTCCGTAGAAGCAGGTTCCTTTTGTACACTGCTCAGGCTCCAAGGGAATACGCAGTGTCAGGCTTTCCCCGCCTTCAAGCTTTCCCAGCCCGCAGTCCAAGGAGCTGATCCGGCGGTCTCCGGACTGCCCCCCTGCGGATAAGTCAAATCGGACCGTCTCCCCGCAGCAGGCAAAGCCATGGTTGGTTATTTTAAGCTTTAAACAGCTCTCCCTCCCTTTTTTCTCAAAGGATACCGTCTCCGCCGTGAGCCGGTATCCCAGACAGGCTCCTATGGTATCGTATAGGCTGACTCCGGAAGAATACTCCATCTCCTTCCACTTCCGAAGTCTGGCCTCCTCATGAACACAGTTTAAATAGCTGACACAAAGCATTCGGAGGCGTTTCAAGGTATCCGGCGGTGTCATATCCTCACCGCTCAATACTTCGCCCCCGAAAGGCACCCGGACCGCAAGCTTCCGTAAAAAGGCAATTTCCTCTTCGGGGCGCCAAGGCCGGATCCATCCCGCCTTGCCGCTGTCCTGTGTGCCGAAAGTTCCCATATGCGTATCGGAGGCAAATATGGCATCGTCAAAACAGCCTGCCAATGTGCCGTCCATGTCGTTTGGAGCTTGTATCATCCTGAACTGTACCGGCTTTCTCACCGCAAAGCGTACTTTCCCTTCGGTTTCGAACAGGAAGCTTTGGGACAGTTCACACAGATATTTTTCCGTCACAAACTTTGAGGTATGCATCTCCCCCCAGCTTCCTATCAGCAGCCCCTGAAAGACAAGGATATGGCGGCTGTGCCGGATCAGCAGCGGCGCCAGCTGCCGGACATGCAGCTGTACCTTGGAAAAAAGAGAAGGCTCACGTTCCAGTCCCTTCCCTTGTGTATCATAGGCGATCCTCAGGATGATATCTTTACCGCCTGCCGCAAAGCAGTCCAATATTTTATCGATCAGGCTCAGACCTTCTTCCTCCAGAGGCCGCTCCCTGTACGCGCCGATGTCGATAAGTACCAACGCCAGAGTCTCCGTCTCATACAATACCGGCGGCAGGTCACAGCTTTGTCCTTCCCCTATGGTATAAGTATAGATGCGATACCAGCCTCTTCCGGGGTTAGGCACGTCTCCCGCCGCTTGGCGGAGGTCGGCGCTACGGAAAGCCGTTTTCCTGTCAGAAAAAAATATCATCCTTTTTCACTCCCATTCCGATATGTAAAACCTTAATGCGGAACACCACCGCCATAATGGAAAACATCATACGGAACATATAGACAAAAGGCTTCAGGCCGGAATGCATACTGACCCCAAACCCCCTGTTATGCATCACCGCAGGAATTTCCACCACATTATAACCCAAAAGAAGCATCTGAATCAGCATATTGGCGTCGGGATATGAATTGTCAAAGTTCCCGAACTTGGAATAATGAAGGGCGGCTCTGCAGCTCAAACCCTGAAGGCCGGTGGTGGGATCGTTGATCCTGCGTCCGGTGGCAATCTTAATGCAGCGCCGGAACAGGGCATATGCAATTTTTTTGAAGACGGATACCTGAAATTCGCTGCTTCCCTCCATAAAACGAGAGCCCAGCACAATGTCGGGACATTCTCCGTTCTCCCCCGGTGTTTTCAGTTTCTCATAGATAACGGAAATATTGCAGACATCATGTTGTCCGTCCGCATCCATTTGAATAATATATTTGTACCTTCTGCGAATAGCATATTTATATCCCAGCTGAATGGCGCTGCCATAACCCAGATTAAACACATTTGTGATCAGCGCGTAGCCATGCTTCTTGACAATCCAGTTGGTGTAGTCCGAGGAAGCATCGTTCATGACCAATACATCCGCTATCTCCGATATTTCCGGAGAAGCCAGCTGTTTCAATACACCGGTAATATTTTGTTCCTCATTATATGCCGGCATGATAATCAGCAAATCCTTCTGTTCCCTGTACTTCACATCCATCTCTCCCTTAATGATCTGTAAAAAGTATTCTCCTCCCCAAAGCCCCATGCATACGGCTCTCTCCGTAAGCCGACGCACCCACCCGGAGCAATATCGGATTTTACGTGCAAAAAAACGCCTCACGGATAAAACGGCCCTTATCCGTCCAGCAATTCTGTCAAAAGTCTGATATCCTCCGTATAGACCACCTGCTTGCGGGAGGCCGCACGCCCCAGCGCCTCCCGCAAGGAGGCGTCGTCCAGCAGCCTTTGAATCGCTTCCTTCACCGCTGCCGGGGACAACTCACAGAGAATCCCGTCCACATCATGTATGATTTGTTCCCGGTTGCCGGTGCAGTCCGAGGCAATAATGGGGCATCCCAAAATCTGGGCCTCCTGCAAAGCAATGCTCTTCCCCTCAAACCGTGTGGCATGGACATATAAATCCGTTTGCCTGTAATAGGGAAACGGATTTTCCACCGCACCTGCCAGAATAAAGTCTTCCTCCAGCCCCAGCTCCCCGATCTTCCGCTCCAAAGCCCGGCGCTCCTCTCCCTCTCCCAGCACATACCATCTGACCTTACAGCCGGAATCCTTCAAAAGCTTCATGGCTTCTATGGCCACGGGATAGGCTTTTTGACCGGTCAGTCTGCCCACCGTCAGGATTCTGCGTCCGGTATACCCATCTGAAAAGCCGTCTCCCCGATCTGCTTTTTCCAGTATTTTGTTCCGGTCGATCATATTGTGGAATATGTGAATCCGGTCTGCGCATTCCGGATAGGCAAGAAGCAGCTTTTCCATAATTTCCCCCGCCACGGGGAACAACGCGTCAAACTGCAGATAACAGTCCCTGTCAAGCCTTCTGGTATAACCCGCCTGCTCGTAATCTATGTGTATAAAAGCCGCTTTCTTTGCCGCCTTCACATGATCCGCCACATAGTAGGCGGAACCGCCCTCCAAAAAAGCCACAGCCAGATCATATTCCCCGGAAATCCTCATTCCCCCGTCGGACAGTACTCTCCACAGCAATTTATCAAGCTGAACCCTATGCTTCTGCAGCATCTCCCAAAGATTACGGCACAGATAAGGGAACAGCTTCAGCGCCGTCCCGCGGCAGAGTAAAGCCTTGGCTACACGGCCTGCCATGCGCAGTCTCCCTTTGGCGGAGAGCACGGAACAGTCGCTGAAGGATCTGTTCAGCAGACGCACTCCGGAGGGCAGCTTTGACACCAGCTCTCCCTGCCCCATCAGCACATAAAGGTCAATCTCATAAGATTCCTTCAATCTGCCAAGGAGCTCTAAAAGAGCCGTCTCCGCTCCTGCATGACCCAATGTATTCATCACAAAAAGGATACGTTTATTCATGGGTCTTTTGCTCCTTTGCCGTTGTAAGCTCTTGAAGAATACTTTCATTCTCCTGATTCAGCAGCGATACCTGCATGGCAAGCTCCTGATTCTTCATCACCAGAACGGAAATCGCCTGACTGAATCCAAACAGAGAGAGCACAAGCAGTATTCCCAGAAATATCACAATTGCCAGCACTGTGGTAATACTCTGTTCCGCCGCTATAAGCACAATCCCCGACACCGTCAGGCACAATGCGGCAATCCCCCATATCATACCAAAGTTTTCCGTGAGCCTGTGCTTTGCATAGGCTATAAAGCTCCCCGCCAGAAGCAGTACCCCTAATGCGGTCATTGCAACTCCCGCAATTTTCACCATCTCCATGACCTCATCCTACTCCCATTTCCATGTTTTTTACGACAACCGTCAACTCCGCTCCACCGCCGGTTCCGCGAGATATCCGGTTTTCCTCTGCATTATGCGGCGCTGTCAGGTCTTTTTGTCTTATCATATACCTTTGCATCCGGCCTCTTCCCCTTAGCCGCCGGAAACAGGGAACCCTTGCAGAAGGTATGCTCGTCCAAATGCCTCTCCACCCACCGAAGCCGTATATAAGCCACTGTCAACCCCACGTAGCTGCCAATCACCAGCCCCAGCCCGTACCAGATTTCCGTCATCTCTCTGGATTTCAGACTGCCCAGAAAAGTGATCAGGCAGAAAGAAACAGCCGTCAGAACCGCACCGTTTAAATCGTTAAAATAATACAGGAAAATAATTTCCGCATACATCACAAACAAGATAAAATATCCTGCGGCAAGACACGGGTATATTCTCAATGTGGTGCCGGAAAACCCCAGCCGCGGCAGAAAAATCAGCAACACCAGATACAGCACCACCGATATGATAAACTGAATCCGCACCAGATTCAGCAGTTCCCGTGAAAGCTGCCGGAACATTCTGGTCTTGGTATTGATAATATCCTGCCAGCGTCCGCCCGTCACTGCCTCGGAATATACCTTATACCTCTCGTGAAAATGCATTTCCACTCTGGAAATAAATATCACCGAGGCGGAAATATTGGTAAACATGGCAAGGCAGGTAGCCATATCATACAGCGGCGCCATCACAAAGGAATCCGCTACCACCATCTTAAGCCTTGTATCCCAAAACACAAAGTTATGGACGTAAAGCCCCAGCGTATATCCTGTATTCACCACTACCAACTTCCAATATTTTTTAAAATAAAGAAATACCTTTTTGTAGTTATTGCTGTTTTTCTTAAAGTAACGGCGGACAGTGGACATTTCCAACACGGCCGTCAGCAAAAAACCCATGCTCAATGCCAACAGCATACTGTAAGTCAGCTCTGTCTCAAATACGGTAACCAGCAGAAACGCCACCCCAAACGCAAATGCCATGCCTCCGAAGAAATAGATGGATATCTTGGCATAATCCTTGCATATGGACAGATACAGCATGGAATAGAACACCAGCACCAGCGCGATATATCCGCAGAAACCCGTAAATACAAAATGCAGCGCCACACCCCCCGCCACGTACTCCCAAATGCAGAAAGGAATTCCCAGAAGACAGCTCAAAGAAATGTTTAAAATCAACCCCGCGTAATAGCAAGGCATAATGTCCTCATAGGTCTCATCATAGATCACATCGGATAGATACCGCGAAAGCACGGCGTTAAAAGGAGCCGCCGTGAGCAGCGAAAAAATAAAAATATACAGTATTGTAGCGGAAAAAAGATTCCTCTGTGCATATCCCAGTGTAGCATATCCCAACGTTATGCTCATCAGCATAATGTTTCCAATTACAACAAACATGGGCGTTACGGTAATCATCATACTGTATCCAAATCCCACCAAATTCATTGCAATGGTTTCTTTCCCAAAGATTCGATTCAGCCTTACGCCTATTCCAGCCATATAACCTCTCCTATCCATCCCCGGTGCAGACAACGCAAATCCGTATGCATCCGCCGATGACTCCGAGAAAGCGGTGATTCCGCAAATGCTTCCTTAGAGCCAGTCCTCGATATCCCGGTAAATTTTATGATATGTCGCCTTCATGTCTTCGATCTTATAACGGGCCATCAGCCGCTTATAACCGTTCTCTCCCATTTCCACACGTTTTTCCTTGTTGTAGGCAAGCTCCAGAATGGCTGCGGTGATCTCCTCCACGTTCATGACATGGGTGAGAATGCCGGCGGGTCCGAAGGAATCCCCCTCACCGTAGATCAATCCGCGGCAGTTTCCCACATCCGTGGCAATGGCCGGTTTATGCGCCGCATATCCTTCCAGTATGGTCAGGGGCTGTCCCTCGCTGACGCTGGTCAAAATGGTCATATCCATCTGCCATAAGTACTCCGGTACGTTCACCCTTCCCGTAAATACCACATCCCGAACCTCCAATGTCTGTACCAAATCCATACATTCTTCCGCATACTCCGGATCTTCGTCCGTCGGTCCCATGATCCACAGCTTCAACGCCGGAACCTTCTTTTTGGCAAAGGCAAATGCACGGATCAATGTCTTCACATCCTTAATGGGCGTCACGCGGAGCACTGCGCCCACATGGATCATATCCTCCTCCAGCGTGCGTTTCATACTCTCCTTCACCACAAAGCGCGAGGCGTCGATTCCGTTGGGAGTCACCTGCGTAATATCCTTGTCACAGCCTAATTCTATCTGCAGCTCTTTGGCATGTTCATACAGACTGGTCACCAGCTCCGCCTCACTGTAGGCCAGCTTAGACATTTTCTTAAACTGTTCGATCCAAATATTTTTATAGATTCCCTCCACCCACTTTGCGCGGATCAGCTCTTCCTCACGTTCTCTGGTATAAATTCCATGCTCCGAGATCACAAGCCGGCAGTTGTGTTTATACTTTGCCATACACCCCAAGATTCCCGCATATCCGGTTGCCACGCAGTGATACACATCGGCTTTGGGCACATCTATCCTCATGGTCAAAAACAGCGGCAGATAAATAGATCGCATGGTCCATAGAAAATCGGAAAAAACCACTTCCGGGTACCGCAGCTGGTAGCACTCCCTCACCGCCCGGAAGAAGTCCGGACCCATCAAGAGCTGGTTCAGGGAAAGCCTCTTCTCGGCAAAAAGCCGAAACAGCGGTTTCCATTTAACGTTCTGGTTCAGCAGAAGGCTTTTCAGCGCCTCATATTCTTCCTTGCTCAGTTTCTTCTGCCTCTTTCCGGCTCCCTCGTTGACCCAGTCGTTGTCTTGAAGATACAGTTCATGTACTTCCGTCAAATTCTCCGGCAGCTCGTAAGCGAACTTTCCCCGAAAGGATCGATTGGCCACAATGGCCGTCAGAATAAATTCCTGCTCGGGAAATGACTTTATAAGACTGTGAATCCAGCTGGACACGCCGCCCACCACATAGGGATAGCAGCCCTCCGCAACAATACAAATCTTCATCTTGCTCTCTTTTCTGTAATCAATCCATACCCTGATTATCTATAAAGCTCCGGCACGGTGCTTTCTACCTCTATCTCCACTTCGGTTTCGGCAGCTTCCAACAGATAATAGCCCCCGCCCATATCTTGAAGCGCGCCTCCCCGCACCTTGCCGGGCACTCCGTTGTTTATTTTCAATAAAAACCATGCGGCATCCCGAAACTCGTTAATATGGAGGAAAATTGTATCGCCCGTCCTCTCTGCCCTATAATCCAGAGTCAGGAATTTCCTGACTCTGGCATCACTTTCCGTCAAAGTAGTCTGTTCAAACACCTCATAATCCTGCCAGTATGTACAGAGGTTCCGGGAGATTTCACGGGAAAGATTCTGCCAATAATCTTCCTCCGTCTCCGGATAGGATACTTCCTTCATATCCAGCACGGCATTCGAATAGCCTAACGCCGTCTCATACCCCATAATCGCCAGATTCCCGCCAAAGGTATGATCTCTGGCGTAAGTCGTTCCCCTCTGCATTACAATATTTCTGTCCAAATAATCAACAATAGGCTCTTCATCGTCCGGCGCCGTCACGATGGTGCGGAGATGGGGATAATATCTTTTCCATGGAGCCGACATCACTTCCTCCAGATCCTCCGTATACATGGAAATAAAAGTATATCCGTCAGCACCTTCCACATAAAAGGAATAGTCTCTGGCCAGCTTGCCTTCCAGAGAAATATCCGATACCCGCCCCATAGATACACCCACTTCTCCATATTCCTCTTTTACAAGGGTTAGATAGCGAGTCAGGATTTCACTGTCCGGCTCCTTATCGTCATAGTAATCCAGCTGGGGCGCCGTCAAAAGATTAATGCGGGCGCCTGTTTTTTCGGTAACGGAAATCAATGAGGGCCAAATCACACTTTCATACAGCGCAGGCTGCGCGCTGCTGTACAATTCCTCTAATTCCTCCGTATTATCCTCCGAAAAACCCGAAAATTCAGCCACCGTAAAACACTGTGCATTGATAACCGGATAGATTTCATAGGACTCGGCTTCCGCCATCATAGCGCTTAAAAAGCCCACACCGTACATATTTAACATATAATTGGCATTTACGCAGAACACCTTGGCATTGCCCGCGCTTTTCCTCCAGAGAATCGCAGGCATATTTTCGTTTTCATACTTTTCCTCGTCCATCATACCCATTATATAAGTCTTAGTGCCGCTGTCCAGCATGTACCACGGAACCACCATCTCCAGATTCTGTTCGTCGGTATCGTTCATGTCCGTGGCATAAATGCGCTCCCCTCCCAGCAGAAATCCCTCAAACAGGTGAACCCCGTCCACCAAAACCTCCCTCTTCTGTACACCTCGGATTCCCAAGAACTCACAAAGCTCCGGGCTTTCCGCCATAATGGCCAGATGGGGCATGCGGGCAAAAATCAAATGAACCCCCCTGTCCGTCAACTCTCTCATAATCGGCAGCTCCGTATCCACGTCCATGAATCTTCCGTCAATGATAACCACCTCCGGAAGATTCTCTTCGGGAATGGCGTAACCGGCCAGCGAATCGCACTCCAGAAATCCTCTCTTGGTGTAGGTACACCAATAAGATACTACCTCACGGATTTTGGGGGATAAACTCGTCCCCACGAAAACGGCATACCTTCTGGGGGTATCCAATATGTCGCTGTACTCTTTTCCCGCCCGGTACATATTGGTGGCATTCATCCCCATGATATAGGTTTCCTCATAATCGTTGACATTATATTCATTCAGCTCCTGCTTCACCACTCCGGTGAACAGGAACATAAAAATGATGATCAATATCATCAAAGTTATCGTCACAAAGTTTCTGCGTGATACCATCGTTCAGCCTTTCTGATATTAGAGTATGTTGAAAAATGCTTTCTCCGGAGCGTGCAAACCGCTTACAGTGCATGGTCAATTCATTAATATTCCATACTGTTATAGCCGTAATCTATGGACAAATCAAACAAACGATAAGGATTCTGGTCTACTTCATAACAGATAAAATTATCCGTCTCGTAATAGATCCTCATTTCGTTGGGATATAAAGCCTGAAATTCCTGCACCCAATAATACATCCGCGACATCACCGTATATCGGTTTTCTTTCTGGTATACGGACAAACCGCCGCTGTTCGGCAGAGGCTTCTTTGCACCTTCCCGGGAAACCCTTCGGCCGCTTCCCTCATATTCTTGATTTACGCCGTAATCAACGGGAATTTTCTCAATAAAAAAATAGATTTTAGGAGTCGGTATAGTCATGTATTCGGCTTGATTCTCCCCTTCCATGGAACGTAAAAAATGAATAATTTCATAATGATAACCGTCATTTTCCACCATTCTCAGCTCGTCATTTGCCGAAACCACCGTAAAATGAAACCGCCGGTTGCTCTTCAATATATTCGTGAGACAGGTAATTGCCTCATTACTTTCAAATGCTTTCATATTTATGGGCTGCCTGTAGGCGCCGCTGAATATTAAGACCCCCGAAATAAATCCGACTATTCCCAGAGAGAATGCATCTGCCAGTGTTTGTGTAGTAATCCATCCTACAAAGAAACTGATCATCCCGTCAAGAGCCATTGCCACCGATGCCATCAGCATATACGCAATATAAATACGGCATCTGTTTTGATCCATCAGCGAGGGAAGCCCCAGCCAGCTGGACATCATCATCATGTACAGAAACACCATGCAGAATGCCACGGATATCAGCATACTTCCGTAATGCCTTGTTCTTCTCTGCCCAAGATAATATAAGCCCAACAATATCGGGCAGACGGAAATGATCAAAATCCCCGGCACCGCTTCCACAAGAATTCTGCTCAGGACATAGGCATTCATCGTAAACACCAGCCCTTCCAGAAAATGTGTCGTCTTATTCCATTTTCCCTTAATCCATGTCTTCAGCCGCACCCCCAAGGGCTGCTTTGGCGGCTTCGGGATTTCCGCCGACGGTTCAATGTCCGGAGATTGCGTCTCCGTTCCGGCAAGGGAAGGCATCCCATGGGAATTTTCCCCTTCACCTTGAGCGGAAGTATCCGGCTCCGATTGTCCGGCGGTATCGGCTCCTTCCCCTCCGGAAGTATCCGGCTCCGATTGTCCGGTGGTATCGGCTCCTTCCCCTCCGGAAGTATCCGGCTCCGATTGTCCGGTGGTATCGGCTCCTTCCCCTCCGGAAGTATCCGTCCGGGAATCCTCCTCGGTATCCTCCTGTTCTCTGTCGTCGGAATCTCCGGAAGAAGCATTTGCACCGGATATAATACTCAGCCCCCACCTTAAAGATCCCTCCGGCGGCTTCCCCATGGCAAAGGCCGCCGCCATGGGCAGCACCGCCAAAAGAACACTCAAAATTCCGGTCAGCAGAATTCTTCCGAAATATTCCTTGCGGAACAGCAAGCCCAGAAACCCTACCGCAACCGCCATGCAAAACAGTCCGGCTATCATAGTATTATAAAAATGAACGGCCAGCGTGGCGCTGAAGCTCAACCCGAAGTAAATCAAATACCGGGTGCTGTGAACCTTCCTGCCCTTTGCTCCGTTTTCCTTTTTTCTGTCTGCAAAGAAGGCAAACAGAAAATAAACTGCCGGCAGAATGAATATCATTCCGAATTCCTGAGGAAGAGTACCGCAGTATCTGTTATAAGTTTCGTCGTTCCAAATATCCGCGGCTAAATACAACACCATGGCAATATACGGAGTGTACTTTACCTTACAGCACGCCTTCAAAAATGCCAGAAGAACCAAATGTATCAGCAATACCTCTGCCAAACCGAACAGCCGGAATAATACATAAGTATAAATTCCGAACATTTCATGGAGATAGTAAATAATGCTGTGAAAGCCAAAGGGATATACGCCCGCAATATAAATTTCATTGCGGTTCATTGCATTCACCCAATAGGTATGCACCGGCATATCCGAGAAACAATATCCCATATTCCAGATCCTGTTGCAGCCGTATTGCCAGAAAACCAGCATAATTATACCGATGACAGCCACCCAGTCGAAAAAATTATGTCTGATGCTCCGGGCCAGATTTAAGAATCCCTTTTTCCAAAGCCCTCCAAAAAACCGGAGTGTTTTACTCAGCAGCAGACGGCCTCCCATGGTTCCGCTCAGGAAGCTGTTTACTGCTTTTGCGGCGGAAATCACGCCATCCTTCACCGTGGTATTGTGAACCCTTGCCAGCGTCCAAACCGCGGGAAACACCGTACCCAGAAACAGAGTGACCCAATGGGAAATGTGCAGCAGCTGTAGTATCATAACCAAATTCATCAGGTACACATTGCCTATGACAAAATAGATCATAAACCGCACACAAAACCGCTCTTCACTGACTTTCCTGTAAAACACAAAGGCAGGCAAAAGCACTGTCATACCAAGGTATGCTGTCAGAATGCCGATAAATTGTAAGATCGTCAACGTCTGCATTGACATTGCTTTCCACATCTCCTTTGTCAAAATGTATCCATTCTATCCCATACAATAAAGAAAAACTATCCGTCAGTTAAACACTCTGATCAAATCCAGCGTATCTCTGTCAATTACAATGTCCGATTCTTTTAACCGATTCATGGTGCCGAAAAAGTTTTCCTTATCCTGAATGCTGAAATACAACTTCAACTGTATAGTATAAGAAGGAAGTTCCTCGGGATACATCTCCATACAGCGGCCACACCATGTTTTCATTTTATCATACTGCTTTGTGCCCAGCAGCCGGAGCGCTATCCATTCTATATATTCACATGTCAGCCGATATCTGTTTTCCTCGCTTTTGTAGAGCCAATCGCCAGCTTCCTCCATCATCTCGACAAAAGCTTTCTGTTCCATGTCGGGAAATACCTCCTGACAGAGAACCTCATTCATATATTCCATTAAAGTACAGGCGATATCCGCCGCGTTCTCGTCCCCTTTGTGAAGAGCATTATATAATTCCTGTGATTTCTGGCGGAAATCATTCAGCGTATCTCTCAATACGGAAGCGGCATAATGAGAAGTCTCCGTGTCTTCACTGTTCAGAGCCAAGGAAATGGTTGCCAGCGATTTGTACACATCCCCCTTGACCACATCCATAACCAGAGAACGCAGGCTCTCCTTGTCCGCCACCGCCAAGGCCTCCTCAATGGGCACTCTGTTGCGCTCGCTGTCCTCGTCCGCCTTTCTGTTTGCCACCACTTTATCCTTGCCGAAAATAACATCGGTCAAATCCGCTTTCGTCCGGAAAAAGAGCACATACATCAACTGCGTCACCAAAAAGAACAATATGCCCACCACCGGACAGAGCAAGATTACCAATGCCTTAAAAAGGTAGCCCGTCCTGCTCAGCCTCTGCTCCGGCGGGCTTACTTCTTGCTCCGGCTCCTCCTCTGGTTCCGGATCTGCCTGAGCCTGACCGGATATCTTCTTCGGACTCTCCTGCTGCTCTTCCGATGCCTTCTCCTGCCCCTTATGCGCCTTGCCCAAAGCTTTTTTCCGATCTTCCCGCATCTTCTCCTGTGTCTTTTTCTGCTCTTTGAAAGGTTTTTTCTCCCCTTCGGCGGTCTGTATAATGCAGCCCCATATATAGTAAGCAATGGCAATCAGCGTGTTGACTGCCATAATAACCGTAAAAACCTTCTCTGCAGTTGTCATACCGCCAATGCCTCCTCAACCCGGCATCCAAGACCGGCATCCAAGAACCTTTGCCGCACAAAGCCTGCCCCTGCCACATCCGTATTGGCAAGCAGTACATGCAGCCTTCCCTTTGCGTCCTGTCCGAGGTAATCGGTCTGTCTCACCAGCTTGCCGAGCTTCGCATTGATTTCCTCCTGCGTCATCTCTCCCGTATCCAGATCCAAAAGCGCACAGGTGGTAAGATTTCTGCTCCTTGCACGCATAAAAGCAGATACCAGCTCCTCGAAAGCCTCCGCCTCCAGAATCTGCGTTCCCTTGATATACCGCTGCTGCTCCAGCAGGGACATATAACGGTTTGCCCTCAGCACCGCATCCTGAATCAGGAATCCGGTTATCGCCAGCATATCCGCTTGTCCCAGCGTCATACGCTCCCACGGAATGTCCCATACCATCAGGATCATTTGAATCTGATCGTCATCATAGATGGCGCTTGCCATCAAAGGATAATCTTCTTTCATATTTTTATTGATATAAACTTTATGCTCCAATATGGCCTCATATAAATCCGTCATCTCCGTATAGTTCACGGAATTGCCCAGCTTTCTGGCCTTGTCCGAGGTGGCAGAAAACAATCTGGCATAGGAACGGTTGGCCACGGAATAGATGGACACATCCTTGCTGCGCATAATTTTAGACAAAACCTCCGCCGCGTAGAATAAGACCTCCACAGGCTGATAACGACTTAATTCGGAAGTAATCTCATAGATCTTACCCATACTGTCGTTCTGGTTCAGCAAATGATCGGACAGCACTTCCTTGACCCTCACATTACTGCCGTTGATATCCGACAGATCCGCCAGCTGTTTGGTCAAAAACTGTACCTCGCCTTCATGCTCCTCCCGGATAGATCTTAACTGATCCCGCATATACCCCACTACCAAACCCAGAATCAGCAGCTGAGCCATCCACACATAGGTATTATAATCCAGCATAACGTCAAAGCCGGTTCTCTGGTACATTTGGCGGAAACAATAACCGGCAATCGCCAGCAGGCTGGAAAAAATCGCCTGCTGCTGTCCGTAGACGATGGCAAACAACAATACATACAGCAGGTAAAAGTCAAGTCTGTCAAAATAGGTGCTGCCAACGGTGCGGTTGTTCAACATAAAAAAGGGAATAAACAAAACGGCGTTTTCCAAAAAAGGAACCGCTGCCTTCATCACTTCCCGGAAGCTGTTCTTCATTTTCACCAGAATATTTTCATCCGCATCCGTCCTCTTGGAAAAACGTGAGCCGTTCTTCTGCAGATATTCGGCCAGTTTTGGAATGGCTTTCCCCGGTGTGTTAAAGGCCCTCAGGCGGAATTCCTCCATAAAAGCAAAGCCTGAAAGGGACACACTGTTTTTCCCCTTCTCAAAATCTTCCACTATGTTGATACCGCTCTCATCGGATTTCTTTTTCAATTTCTGCCGTATCAGCTCCGCCATCTCGGCCTGCGTCACCGCCGCAGTGCCGGAGACTTGATAAACCGCCTGTCTGCACGTTTCCGCCGCGGCCACCTGATAGATGTATTCCACAGCATCGGGCAGATAAACAGGGGAAAACTGCTTCTCCATATCCACGGTAAACTGATTCCGGTTAATGGTTTCCACCGCCGGTTGCGCCTCTTCCACATAGAGACCCCTTTCGCCGTCAATCAATATTTCTCCCGTATCAATGGCCTGCATACACATTTTTGCACAAATATTTTCAACCTCTTCCGGGCGGGTAGGGATGCCGTACAAATGATCCATACGGAGTATTACTATATTGCCGTCAATTAAATTTCGGTAATCCAAACACAGCTTCTCCCCCATGGCAATAGCCTGCGCCTTAGAGTTTTCTTCCGTATGGTTCTCCACCTCCAGCTTCTTGTTAATGCTCAGTCCGGCAAACACCTCATCCGAAGACAGATAAATAAACCGCCCTTTCTGCTGTGCGGCAAAGGCCATCAATGTATTCAATACCGCCGACGTAAATGTCACGGAAGCATTCTGCCCTTTCCGCCAGTCAAAATTCCAATCATAGGCTCCCAGAAAAATTGTGACGTCAGGTTTCACACTGTTGAAGACCTCTCTGACACAGGTATTATCGTATTGAAAGCGATACGTTTCAAAAGCTCTCCGGTAGCCGAGAACCTCCGGTCCCTCCTCGGTCAGCACAAAAACTCTGTGCTTTTCCTTATCCAGCTTATCCACCAATTTCTGCATCAGATTTCCCGTACTTCCAATCAACAAAACGTCCATTATGCGCCCCCGTACTTTCTATCACAAAACCAGTCCCTGCTCTTCTAACTGCCGGAAAAACTGCCTGATATCCGCCAACCCCTGTTCCACGGAAATCCCGAATTCTTTGCTTAGCTCTTCTGCCACTGCTTCCATAGACTGCAAATGTTCATACCTCTCCCAGATATGGGCTCCGCTCTCATTCAGCATAATCTGTTCCTGCCTTACGACTCCGCTCTGCTCCATATCTATCAGCCAATACAAACCCGCGGCCTTTCGAAGCTGATACCGCTTTTTCTCGTCCATATTTTCACTCCCATGGTCATTTTGTACAATTTTTCCCGTAGGGATGAATCATTGTATATCATTTTATCACATTTTTATGGTTATGGGAATCAGAAAAATAAATCCTGTCCGCAGTTTTCCAGAGAATAGATTCCTTTTCCTTCTCCGTCAATGCGTCACTCTCCAAAATATATCCGAATAGATTACGGTATGTATCCCGGCAAAGGTTGCTGGGAAGGTCGCTTCCCCACATCATGCGGTCTGCCCCGAGAATGCTTAAAGCCTCCCGGATAAACCAGACTGCCGTGGGATAAGGATAGGTTTCCGGCTTCTGGTTACTGCTTAGGCTGGCAAGGTCAAAGACCACGTTTTCCAGATTCAATGCCCTGACCGCTTCCCGCCATTCCTCCTCATAACTTCTCCCCTGAGGAGCCAAAAGGTGGCAGACCACAAACTGCAGTTTTGGATGCCGCTTTACTGCCGCCGCCAGCCTCTGCGCCTGCCAACAGCAGCCGCCCCTTCTCCCGATGTCAAACACAACGGTCAGCTCCAAAGCTTCCGCATAGCATAACTGTTCTTCCATCATTTCTCCGTCCAAAGGAAAATCCCTGTGGTAGCTCATCAGTCCGCTTCCGTCGCTGACCTCGAACTTCACAATGGGAAAACCTAATTCCTCAAAAAGATGCCTGCGCACATCCTCATATTTTCTGCAGAAAGGGTCGTAGCATGCCGCTCCGGTAAACCGCTCCGGATATTTCCGCATGGCCTCCCATGTATAGAGATTCTGAGGCCCTATGAAATTACCCTGCAGCATCACAGCCTTTTCCACACCCTCCTTGTCCATCAAGGCAATCACGGCTTCCGGTGTCACATTGTCCTCCCCCAGCTCTTCGGGGAACATCCGGAAACTGCTCCCGTCTGCATACTCCACATATCCGCCGCCGATGCAGCGCAGCTCTCCTCTTGCCCCAAAGCCGTTTAAACTTTGACAGAGATGAATGTGTGAATCAATAATCTTCATAAGTTTACCTCCTGTGATGCCAAAAATCCTGCTTGCCTTATCCTTAGTCAACAACCCCGCTGCAAGCAACGGGGCATCAAGCTTGTAGCGCTGCAGAGCGCAATACGTCCGCAACGCTATGGTATGTGATCCTCGCGGCATTCGCCAAATGTCTGCTTCGCAGACGCTTAGCTCATTGCTCGCGGGAATCAACTTTCGGCGAAAACGGCGAATGAGCCGCCTCATACTTTTCCATATATTCCTGAGCTTCTTTTTCGGTCAGCCCGAATCTCTTTTCCAGCTTTTGTGTAATTCGCCCGACAGAAAACCCTTCTTCCAGATTATCTGCAATCATGGCAAAAATTCCTTCCATACGTCCTTCTTTTTGCCCTTCCAAGCGTCCCTCCAAGCGTCCCTCTAAGCGTCCCTCTAAGCGTCCCTCTAAGCGTCCTTCTCGGCGTCCCTCTAAGCGTCCTTCTCGGCGTCCCTCTAAGCGTCCTTCTCGGCGTCCTTCCATAAGTCCTTTTTGACGTCCTTCTCGGCGTCCTATTTGGTGTCCTGTCCGACGGGCAGTCTCTAATTCATCTTTGAATAATTCCATCAACGCATCGCACATTTCTTTTCCCTCCTCAAACATATCCTGATTTGCATGAACGATCAGGTTCATGGCCGATTTGTATAGATTATCATTGTAATGCTTTCCATACTCCTTGATAAGCCGATCCATTTCTCCCTGTCGCAAAGAATTTGTCAGACAGCAGAGCCACAAGTTTTTCTTCGGAGACAGCCGGGAAGTCACTATCAATTGTATCGGAAACATATCCCCGATTATGTAGTAAATACCTGCCTCCTGCTTTTCCACATACAGGCGGCGCTGCTCCCTCAAATGCTTCACCAGTTTATACGGATAATGAAAGCACACAAAGGAAATAGTAATATCTGATGCCTTTACGGCATCCTCTTTCCCCGTGTCTGCCTTATAAAAGCAGGCATATCCGTATACCTTGTAATAGTCATCTATCCCCAAATAATCCGTGGGACTTTTATATTCAATAATATTATGCCTGCGAAAAATGCGGCCGATATTTTTTTGTATTTTTCTGTCCGGATTCCTTTTGATTATCAGCACATCAATTTCCTTTGGTTTTGTCCCCAGCTGATATTCATTATTGAAGTAAAATTCCTCCGCTTCCTCTGAGAACTCAATCCGGGCACACGCATAAAAAGCCGGATGCCATTGGAGCGCTCTGGTATTCTTCTGTTTTCTTTTCATTTAGCCTCCTGTAAAATTTCAGGAGTTCGTCTCTCGGAAAACTCCTGCTAAAAATGGGATTAAAAGCATGAATTTTCTGAAAGAAACAGAAGACTGCAAATGCGCTTCTTCCGCATAGATAGACGATTATCTGAGAATACGGTAAAATACACTTCCGTATTTGGTATA